>ERZ791607.416-NODE-416-length-41323-cov-16.698992_pt1 | contig 41323 bp, 31 predicted proteins | sample MGYA00509964_ERZ791607 | MGnify/ENA primary metagenome ERZ791607 (study PRJEB30046, sample SAMN00791907) | human gut metagenome | study: EMG produced TPA metagenomics assembly of the A metagenome-wide association study of gut microbiota in type 2...
GATTTTACCCGCATAATTATGCGGTGTGCTGTCGCACTGTGTCTGAGAACGTTTTTGCTGACGCAATAACAACCTCAGACTAAAATCGCTGAAATGCGATTTTACCCGCATAATTATGCGGTGTGCTGTCGCACTGTGTCTGAGAACGTTTTAACACGGTTTAAACACGTCGTTTTAACTTGACGGCGTGTTTAAACCGTGTTATAATATATTAAATATAGTCACTGAACAAAATCAGATTAAGGATATAAAATGCACGAACAGTTTAAAAACGAAAAATGTGCCGCCTGCGGCATGAAATTCTTTGATGATGAAGACATTGTAGTCTGCCCCGAATGCGGCGCTCCGTATCACCGTGAGTGCTGGAACAGGATAGGCACCTGCATACACTCCGCCGAGCACGGTAGCTACGAGTGGAAGGGTGAAAGCGCAGAACTGCGTGAACATCTCGAAAACGTCGAATCCGCAAGGATCAACAAGCCCGAAACAAGCGAGGACGGCTTTGAAATATTCCACGTTGAAAGCTATGACGAATACCGTGAGATAATGGACAGAAAACTGCTTGAACAGCAGAAGGACTTTGAGGCGATTGACGGCGTGACCGCTCAGGAGCTTCTGAAATTTGTCGGAAAGAACGGATATTACTATCTTCCTGTATTCAAGGACATCAGAAAAAACAACAAATTGCTCAAGCTGAACTTTGCGTCATTCCTGTTCTTCCCTATCCACTGCTTTTACCGCAGGATGAATCTGTTCGGCGTTATTATGATGCTATTGCTTTTTCTGATTACGGAAACAAGGATTCTTCTCAACTATTTTGCCGATAATCTCGGCCTGTCCTCAAGCGACCTTGCCGTTGCGTATGTCGTTACCGCTATGGTATCCCTTGCGCTGAATATCTTTGTGCTTATGTTCTTCAACTACTTCTATCTGAAAACTGCGGTCAGAAAAATAAAGACGATAAAACAGCAATACCCCGATGAAAGCCGTGAGCGCATACTTGCAAGGATTGAAGCGGCAGGAAAACCCGGAATATTCTATGCGATAGCATTCTCCTTCTGCACCGCCATAGCTATGATGCTCGTTTTCCAGCTTATCAACAATACGCTCGGCATCGGCATCTCCGTTCTTAAGGAACTGGTAAACTGATATTTTTGCAGATAAACGACATTAATGAAAGGAGGACGGCATTTTGAGCAGACTTAAAACATTTTACGGAAAAAAGGGCGAAAAAGGAATGTCGCTCCTTGTTTTCCTTGTGTTTTTTATATTAGGCTCTGCACTCGGTATGTTTATGCAGACCGCATCTCTTGAGGAAGAATTTACGGGAGCGGCGGCGGCCGCCGCATTTCTCGGCAGAGATTGGACAGGTGTAATGTCGCCCGTGGGAAGCATAAGCGGCTTCCTGCGTGGAATACCCTACCTTCCGACTATGCTCTGCCCCGACCCTGTGTTCCAGTATAAGCTGTTTATGCTGATAAATTCAGCCGCTTATGCGCTTATCCCTCTTTCCGCTTTTCGTCTGACAGAAAAGCTCGGTGTCACAAAGCTGTGGCAGAGGCTTCTTGTAACAGCACTGTGCGGAATATTCCCGTCAGTGCTTATCTATTCCCACTACCTGCTTTCAGAACCGCTTTCCGCCGTTTTTGTCTGGCTTTTATTGCTTGTCATATTCAGAGGCGAAAAGGAAAACGGGAAAAAAGCAGGTGCCTTCTTTGCTTCGGTCACTGCAGGCATTCTTACCGCCTGTGCTTATTTCCTGTCGCCGTCGTGTGCAGGTGTGTTCCTCGCCGTATGCCTTTACTGCCTTTATGCAAAGCTCGCAGGAGTCAGAAAAAGCATATATTTCAGCACATACGCAATAACGTTTATACTTCTTTTTGCCGCTGATATTATTCTGACGTGGCTCACAAAAGACCTTTACGCTTATTCCGGAGGTATATTGCAGTCGGTCACAGGCTCTTTGCAGGCTTTATCCGAAAACAGTGCGGCTCTGCTTACTCTTATAGGCGGTCGTTTATATTACTTCATAATATCCTCGTGGGGACTTGGCGGCGCAGGTGTCACCTTTGCCATAATTACACTTGTCAGCTTCATCCGCTGTAAAAGACGCAAGGAGGAGCAGTATTATGACGACAGATTCGTGTCAATGGGTGTGCTGTGTACGCTTATGCTTATATTCGCCGTTCCCCTTGACGCTTTCATAAAAGCCGATTGTGACATTTCGGCACAGGATACGGTATTCGGCGCAGCGTCGGTCTTTGCCGTAACGATTCCCTTTATCCTCCTGTTCTTCTGCTATATTTTCGTGTACGGCATAAGCTATACAAGGCTTCTCATCTCAGTGACCGGGAACGGTCTTGCCGCAACCGCCGCACTGCTGATGTATAACTGCACTCAGTCGGGCGGACAGATACTCAGCAACGTAATGACGCCGGGCATCACCTCTATGCTTATCGGATGCGACTCGTCCGTCGGACTTACAAGCTCTGATATGCTTTACCCTATATGCCTTCTTTTCACCGTGTTTGCGGCGGCAGTACCCGTTGTGTGCTGTACAAAAAACCACGCTTCCGTGATAACCGCCTTTATATTCACGGGCGTTATCTGTTATGCCAGCGTATCGTCCGCTTCAAGCGGTCTTTTCGGCTATGCGGAAGAAAGCCGTGAAAATGTTTCAGACACGCTTGAAATAAACCGCTGTATCGCTGAATATTCCGGCGGCACAGAAAACAAAACCATAATAGTTTACGACAATGACCGTATGACAGCTATGAGTATCCAGTATTACAACCAGTCGTCTACGGTAAAATATATTAAAGAGGGCGGAACGTTGCCGACAGATTGCTACGTTGTAAGCTCCGACTCCGTAAAGGTCAGCGGTGCCTGCGTGCTTATCGGACGCATCAACGATATAAACGTCTATGCGATAGGAAATAATGCAATCCGCCACGATAACGGCGAACCGCCCGAAAAGCCCGGAAACAATACCCTTTCCGAGAGTAAATAACATCTTTGCAAATGCTAAGGAGAGATATAACCCAAAATGCCTAAACTCAAAAAGAAAACCCGACAAATGCAGCCGTCAAGGATGCTCGTACTGGGCTTTTCAATTATAATACTGGCAGGTGCAACACTTCTTTTCCTGCCCATATCTTCAAAAAGCGGTCAGTTCAGCAGCTTCATAGACTGCCTGTTCACCGCCACAAGCGCAACCTGCGTTACCGGAATAACTGTTTTCGATACCTTCAATTATTTCAACGGCTTCGGTCAGGGTGTCATACTCGCTCTTATACAGGTCGGCGGTCTTGGCTTTCTGACTTTGGTAACGTTCATCAACCTTATACTCGGCAAAAAGCTGGGCTGGTCGACCGTTAAGATTGCCGCAAGCGACCTTACCGACAACGCCCTCGAAACCACACCGAAAAGGCTTTTCTATGAAATTGTCCTTTACTCGTTCGCTATAGAATTTGTCGGCGCTGTCATACTTTCGTTTGTCTTTGTTCCCGACTTCGGCGCACTCGGAATTTTCGAAGCGGTATTCCTGTCCGTTTCCGCTTTCTGCAACGCAGGATTTGACCTGCTCACAGCAACACCCGGAGCTGTGGGACTCAGCGAATATACAAATAACCCTTTAGTTATGATAACTCTCATTGTGCTTATAACGACCGGAGGTCTGGGCTTTATCGTTTGGCGTAATATAAGGCATTACAGCAAGGCAAAAAGGCTTCTCCTGCATACAAAGCTGGTTCTTATAATGGCAGCAGTTATGCTGCTTGTCGGCGCCACTATAATATTTATAGTAGAATTCGGAAATCAGGACACGCTCGGACAGATGCCCGTAGGAGAAAAAATTCTCACATCTATATTCTTAAGTGCAAGCTCCCGTACCGCAGGCTTCCCCTGCTTTGATATGAATGATCTTATGCCCTTTACAAAAATAATTATCACCATCCTTATGTTCATCGGTGCCGCTCCTGCATCCACAGCAGGCGGTATCAAGATAACGACCGTCGCACTTGTCGTTTGTACGGTAATTTCCGTGCTGAAGGGCAGAGAGGATACCTATCTTATGGGTCACAGGATAAAGCGTGACGCTATATATAAAACATTCACCGTTATCGTTCTGTCGCTGACTCTTATAGCCGTTTCATTCACAGGCATACTTATGTGCTGTGAGGGTATGTCGCTTCAGAAAACAATATTCGAGGTAGTTTCCGCATTCTCTACTACAGGCTTCTCTGTAGGTGCGTCCGCAGAGATGAATGTCCCCGCAAAGCTGATAATGGTATTCACCATGCTCGCAGGCAGGATCGGTCCCGTAACGCTTATGACCTCTCTTATAATAAGAAAAAATCACAACTCGGACAAGAACAGGATTCTCCCCGAGGGAAATATACTGGTAGGCTGATATGGCAGAAAAATATGAGAGCTTCGACCTTTCCGGCACAAAGATATATGTTTCCGAGGATCATCGTTTCGGCACTGACGCATTTCTCCTTGCGGATTTTGCCGACCCTGCACCTCACCATAAGGTGTGCGACCTGTGTACAGGGTGCGGTATAGTTCCGCTGATAATGTGCAGAAACATATCCAAAAAGCCCCCGAAAGAAATATACGGCATCGAGATAATGCCCGAAGCGGTAGAGCTTTTTGATAAAAGCGTTGCCGAAAATAACCTTTCGGACAGAATAAAACCGGTGCTTTGCGACCTTAAAGACCCGCAGGGCGTACCCCGTGAATACTTCGACATAGTGACGGTAAATCCGCCCTACTGGAAAAAAGGTTCGGGCGAGGAGCGCCTTTCCGATGTACAGGCGGCGGCACGACACGAGATACTGTGCAATATCGACGATGTTATGAAGACAGCATCCTCACTATTGAAGTTCGGCGGCAGCCTCAAGCTCTGCCAGATACCGCTTCGCCTTGCCGATGTCATCTGCTCTATGCGTTCGCACGGGATTGAGCCGAAGGTTATGCAGAATGTAGTGAACCGCAAAGGCGGTAAGCCGTGGCTTGTGCTTATAAGCGGAAAAAAGGGCGGCAAACCCGGAATGGAGCTTCTCCCCGATTTTGAGGTTTACAGTGACAACGGCTACAGCGATGAAATGAACAGGATCTACTACGGCACAAAAATGAAGAAAGGCTGACACAGAAATATGGCAGGAAAATTATATATAGTCGGCACTCCGATAGGAAATCTGTCGGACCTGTCACCGAGAGCGGTAGAAACGCTCGGCAAGGTCGATTTTATCGCCGCAGAGGATACAAGAGTAACTCAGAAACTGCTCACCCACTTCTCTATAAGCAAGCCTATGGTGAGCTACCACAAGTTCAGCGGTAACAAGCGTGGCGAGGATATAACCGCCCGTCTGCTTGACGGCGAAACCTGCGCCATAGTGACCGACGCAGGTATGCCCTGCATATCCGACCCCGGCGAAGAGCTTGTAAGAGAGTGCCACGAGCATGGCGTTGAAATAGAAAGCGTACCCGGCCCCAGTGCCGCAATAACGGCACTTTGTATGAGCGGACTTGACACCTCACGCTTCAGCTTCGAGGGATTTTTAAGCGTTACCAAAAAACAGCGTGACGAACACCTTGACGAAATCAAGGACTTTTCAAGAACGCTTATATTCTACGAAGCGCCCCATAAGCTTAAAAACACGCTCGACGATCTGTACAGAGCTCTCGGAAACCGACAGATAGCCCTTTGCAGAGAGCTTACCAAAATACACGAGGAAGTTATCAAGGGTACTATATCAGAAATGATAGAACGCTACAAGGAGCTTACGCCGAGAGGCGAATATGTGCTTGTGGTCGAGGGAAAACCAAAGGTAAAGGAAAACGAGGATATTACGCTTGCCGATGCCGCACTTATGGCAAAAGAACTGGTTGACGGCGGAATAAAGCCGTCCGATGCCTGCAAACAGGTTGCAGGAAAAACCCCGTTCTCAAAGTCGGAGATCTATAAGGAATATCTTAATATGTAAATCTGCCGTCAGGCTTTAATAATACCGAAAGGAAAAATACTATGGAAGAAAAAAAGAAAAAGAATTATGTCATTCCCGTTATAGGCGCTCTCATAGCTGTTGTAGCGTGCGTTGCCTATATCGTTATGAAGTTTGCGTCACAACAGCAACAGCTTGAGGACAAGTGGAGCGAATATGACGACTGCGGCTGGATGTAATTTTTCAAAATAACTATTGAAATTTCCGTATCTTTATGATACAATTAGAATGATAACATAAACGGAGGTGTTTTTATGAAGCACATTAAGACTGTTAACAAGGCTAACCTCAAGGAAACAGCTGCTAAGGGCGGTTGCGGCAGATGCCAGACATCATGCCAGTCTGCTTGCAAGACAAGTTGCACAGTAGCTAACCAGAAGTGCGAGGCTTTAAACAAGTAAGGCACGGGTAAGAGAAAAGCTTTGAAAGCTCCCGAACAAATACGGGAGCTTTTGGCTTGTTTGAATATTTCGGCGGAAAACCGCCTTATATAACTCAGAAAAGGATTTGACCAATGAAAGAAATGATACATAAGTATGAGCAGAACGGTCAGTACATTGTACTTGACGTATGTAGCGGCGGCGTTCACGTTGTGGACGAGTTGACATATAAGCTCCTCGACTATGTCGCTCCCCCCTTTGCAGATGTATGTCCCGATGAGATAATCGCTAAGATGGACGGCTTCGACAAAGATGACGTAAAGGAATGCTATCAGGAGCTTAAAGAGCTTTACGACGCAAAGATGCTCTTCACCGAGGACGATTACGAGCAGTACGCCGCAATGGCTATGAAGGCTCCTATCAAGGCTATGTGCCTGCACGTTTCGCACGACTGCAACCTGAGATGCAAATACTGCTTTGCCCAGACAGGCGACTTCGGCGGCGACAGAATGCTGATGAAGCCCGAAACGGGTAAAAAAGCTATGGACTTCCTTATAAAGCACAGCGCCAACAGAGAAAACCTTGAGGTCGACTTCTTCGGCGGCGAGCCTCTGATGGCTTGGGATACCGTAGTCGAAACCGTAAAGTACGCAAGAAGCATAGAAAAACAGCACGGCAAGAACTTCCGCTTCACCATTACAACAAACGGTATGCTCCTTGACGATGAAAAGATAGATTATATAAACAAGGAAATGTCAAACTGCGTATTATCGCTTGACGGCAGAAAAGAAGTTAACGATAATATCCGCCCCACACCTAACGGCAAGGGAAGCTATGATATAATCGTTCCGAAATATCAGAAGCTGGTAGCCGGCAGAGGCACAAAGGACTATTATGTAAGAGGTACGTTCACAAAGTACAATCTCGACTTTGCAAACGATGTTCTGCATATAAGCGATCTCGGCTTCGAACAGCTCTCCGTAGAGCCTGTTGTGACCGATCCCGAAATGCCCTACGCTATCACAGAGAGCGACCTCCCCACTATATTCGCCGAATATGACAGACTTGAAAAGCTGATGGAGGAGCAGAAGCTCGCAAATAACCGTAAGTTCAATTTCTTCCACTTTATGATAGACTTGAATCAGGGTCCCTGCGCCGTAAAGCGTCTGCGTGGATGCGGATGTGGCAACGAATATGTTGCCGTTACCCCCGACGGCGATATTTACCCCTGCCACCAGTTCGTAGGTATAGAAGAATGGAAGATGGGCGACATTTTCTCGGACAAGATCGATCAGAAGATAAAGGATTACTTTGCAGGTATACATATCTACAGCAAGGAAAACTGCGGTAACTGCTGGGCAAGATTCTACTGCTCAGGCGGCTGTAACGCAAACAGCTTTATCTATGAGGGCGATGTAAAGAAGCCCCACAAGCTGTCCTGCGAGCTTCAGAAAAAGCGTATCGAATGCGCCATAGCACTTGCGGCGGCAGGTAAAGACACCGAATAACCGGATATAAGACAAGGACGTGACCGATAAAGTCACGTCCTTTATTTTATATATCTATCTTTAACAGCTCCGCCGCATTTTTATAAAATATCTTATCCTTTGCGCTGTCGCTTATCGGCATTCTCTCGATCATTCTTATCTCATCGTGCGGATCGCTCCACGGAAGGTCGCTTCCGAACAATATCCTGTCCTCGCCGTAAGCCCTGAACATTTCCATAAACATCTCGTCAGACATATACTCTGCACAGTACGCCGTGTCAAAATAGATATTCCTTGCGTCCCTGATATAATACAGCACACTCTCCCAGTTTGCCATTCCGCCCATATGCGCCCCGATGAATGTGCAATCCGGATACTTTTTCGCCATTTCGGCAAGGTCTGCCGGCATTGCGTGGAATGTCATAGATGATATAGGGTCATATCCCATATGAAGAATAACAGGCAGTCCGAGTTCACCGCATTTTTCATAAATCCTCTGCATACACGGCTCGAACATAAAATGCCCCTGATAATCCGGATGTAATTTAACACCGTGAAGCCCCAAGGACGATATACGTTCAAGCTCGCTGTAAAGCTCATCACTGTCAGGATGCACCGTGCCAAACGATATTATGTTGCCGTGATTTTGCCCATTTGCCCAGTTGTTTATAGTCGTCTGCTGTGTCGGCTTTGTTGCGACCGGCAGTAAAACGCCGTAATCAATGCCCCATTCTTTCAGCTTCTGCCTTGTATCGTCTATTCTTCCGTTTGTATAAACGTTGCAGTTTGCCGTATCCTTCAGCTTCTGCACCGCCCTGTCAGCTATTTCGTCCGCATAAGCGTGTATATGAAAATCAATGTACATCTTCTGTTCCTTCGTTCTTATTCGTCATATAATTTGTCTGTCTGCTTTCCGTCAAGACCCGAAAACACAGGAAATCTTCCCGTTCTCTCTATAGTCTGACCGTTTATCATTCCTATATGCGAGGAAATATGCCGAAACTGTCCCAGGATAAGCTCAAGCCTTGTATATTCACACCCGTCGGGCTTTTCGTTAAGCTCTTCGTCGCTCAGATTATCAAGATAGTTTTCTGTTTTTATCTGCACTTTATGCAGATAATCGAGCAACTCTTTATCGCTCAGAACAACATTGCAAGGATTATCGGGATTATCCATTCCGTTTTCGTGAAAATCCGGTTCTGTGAATTTTGACGGATTGAAAAACCACTTGTCCGCCGAGTGAATAGCGTGATACACATACCGCCACGCAGGTGTACCGCAGACTGACGCATTTCTGTCGTATGTCTTTATTGCCGTTTCCATATTACTGAAGTTCGTTATCGTTTGCTTTTTTATTATTCGGCATACATCATTCATGTTTTACCCTCCTGCTATATTTCCTCTGCTTGTCCGATAAAAACGGATATAGAAAGAGGAGCACCTTCCGATACTCCTCTTAATATTGTTTTCACTATCGTTCAAACCGCCGTCAGCGTAACCTACAAATATCGCCATTCTTTCAAAAGGCAAATTTGCAATGGCTCACAGCCATTTAGTTGGCAAGACCTGAACGTTCGATACCTTCTACGAACTGCTTCTGTAAGAAGATGTACATAATAAGTATCGGCATAAGTGACATAAGGCATCCTGCTTCTATCCATACAAGATAGTCGCTCGCCATACCGTTTTGCTCTCCGGTGAAATAAACCATCATCGTTGTTCCGAGACGGTCGATTTCCATCGCTATCGTATACGGGTCAGTGAAGAACATACCCGTTACATAAGAGTCGTTCCAGTACCATACGATTGAGAAGATGAATACTGTTAAGAACGAAGTCTTAGCGTTAGGCACCATAACACGGATAAATGTCATGAAAGGTCCACAGCCATCGAGATAAGCGGCATCTTCGAGGTCCTTGGGCAGTCCTCTGAAGAACTGTCTGAACAGAAGAATAAATACGCCTGCTCTGATACCGTTGCAGAAGAACGCCTGTAAATAAAGTGCCATAGGCGTACTTACAAGGTTAACCGCATTGCCTGTAATCAGCTTTATCAGACCGAATATATCGAAGAATCTGAACTGCATATACAGAGGGATAAGGATTACCTGTACGGGTACGATGATCTGTAAGATAACGATACCGAACATAAGTCCCTTGCCCTTGAACTTGAATCGTGCAAATCCGTAGCCCGTAACACCGCAGGTAACGACCTGTATCATCGAGCATACTACGTTTACAAGAATAGTCTGCAAAAGTACCTTCGGGAAATTCATTGCAACCCATACGTCAACGAAGTTGGAGAATATAACTTCCTTTGGTATCCACATTACCGAAGGGTCGCTCATTTCTGTCTGGGGTCTGATTGCCGTAGACAGCATATAAAGCATAGGATAGAGAATTACGAATCCCAGACCGAACAGGATAAGGAAACGGAAAACAGGCCATACCTTTTCGGTAATTCTTCTTCTGAAGATGTACTTGTAGTGCTTTCTTTCCTGCTGGTTGTAATTACGGTAATTCTTGATTATCTGCCAGTTGCTTACATGGTAGATATTCTTAAGCTCTTTAGCCTTTTTCTTTTCAGCCTTCTTCAAAGCTCTCTTTGATTCGGGCTTTCCTGTTGCGATAGGCTTGATAACACCTACCTGAAGCTCGTCATCAGCCTTTTCGGGAGCGGCAGAAGCGGCAGCCTCGCCGTTAATCTCTTTTATAGCCTCGCCGATTGCTTCCGGAGAAGCGTTATCGACAGGTGCAGCTGTGGCTGCTTCGTTTTCCTGAACATCTGCATTGAACTGTTCTAAATCTTTTTCGCTCACAACTACACCTCCTTAATCATTTTCATAGAATACGAACTTAGATACAATAGCAACGATAATTGCAAGTGCAACCGCAACTATCAGGAAGTAAATCCATGCCATAGCCGCCGAAAGACCGTATCTTAAGCTTCTTGACTGTGCAAGAACTATTGACATAACCGGGTTTTCCGAATCGATGAACGTATCGATAACCGTATAAATCAGGTTTGCCAATATCATCGGGCTTATCATCGGGAACGTTATCTTCCAGAAGAATTCCCATCCCGTAGCGCCCTCCATAGATGCCGCTTCCTTTGCCGAAGTCGGTATCTGCTGTAACGCCGCAAGGAATATCAGTATCTGAATACCGGCACTCCATAATAGGTTGAAAATATCACTTGTTATCGTCTGTATCGTTGTGGTCAGCTGTTCGTTCAGATTATATATACCTAAGAACTGCAACAGCTCATCAACGAGGTCGGTCTGGAACAGTGCGCTGAACTGCTCACCGCTCGAAATACCGTTGGTCGATATATCACCCTTGATTACCGCCAGTACAGGACCTGTTGCAACAAGTACCGGTAAGAAGAATACCGCTCTTGCGAATGTTCTGCCTCTGAACTTCTGGTTAAGAAGAAGTGCGATAAACAGCGAGAATATCATTACTACGATAACCTGCGGTACCATTGCACCAAGTGACTCGGTAAGCTTTGGGAGGTAATCCTGGTTCTTGAAAAGAGCCTCCTCATAGTTTCCGAAGTTGTTCCACTCGGTATAGATACCTGCTGAAGTCATTCCTCTCTGTGCGGCCTGCTCTGCTGTTGAAACAAGCTCTGTATAGCACATTGAGTACCACGCCGACTTGAATATCGGCACAATGAACATATAGATTACACCGACGATCCATATTGCTATGAATCCGTAACCGTAAAGTCCTTTTTTCTTCTCGTATGAAATACGGGATTTCTTGATTTCCTTCTGAACTCTGGGCTGTCTGCGGCGGATGTCCACCTCTTCACCCTCAACGTTCAGTGCCGCAGCTGCTGCGGTCATATGTGCCGACTTGTAAGCGGCGGAAGCCGGTGCCTCGTCAGCATCGTCTGCCTTATCGGCAGGCTCTGAAGCTGTTTCCTCGACCGTTTCCTGCTTTACATCAGGCTCTAAAGCTGTTGCTTCTGTTGCCGTTTCGGCAGCCACAGCCTTGTCGGCTGCGGGTGTGTCATCAACGGGAGTCTCGGCGGCGTCGGTCGTCTTCATTGCTTCAATTTCTTCATTCGGGTTGAAATTCGAATTATTCATCTGTTTCTCCCTTCAGTCCATATTGTGCAAGATCGATTTCCTTGCCGTTGACGGTGAGAGTCATTTCTCTGGTATTTACCCTGATTGTCTTTCCGCCGTCAAACTCGGTTTCCATCTCATCGCCGGAAATTCTGTTGTATCCTGTGATGTGGAGATTTGCGAAGTCCTTCAGTTCGTCCTGATAGAGCTTGTAAATCTTAGCCGAGGGTTCGAGCCAGCCCTTGTAGTTTGAATAGAAGAGCGTCTCGTAATCGCTGTCTGTGAAATCGTTAGGATCGGCATACATCATATCATAGTGAACAGGTGTTGCTGTAAGAAGTGCAAGCATGATAGTATCATTTGCATTTGCACTTGCGTTTACCGCCTTTGTTGTGTAAGGCAGGTATCCGTGGATAACGATCTCATAGAACGGAATGTCATAGTCAAACAGATCGAAGTTACTTGATGTAACAGGTACGTCTGTCAGATAATCAACATAGGGAAGCGCATAAGCGTTTGCGCCGCTTGCAAGAAGCGTGAAGCCTGCGTCCTTGAACTGCTTGTAGCCGTCTACCAGCTTGTTCATTGTATCTGTTCTGGAATAATTCTCACGGCTGAAGTCGCTGTAAAGCAACGTTGTAGCATTATCAAGGCTTATCGTTGTTATTCCTTCGCTTGTAAACGACTTGCTGATCTTGTTGTAAAGATCCGGCCAGTAATAAGGTGACAAGGTTGTCTTTGTAACAAGTCTTACCTGATTCGGAATGCCGAATGCAATATCCCAGTTATTCGTGGTTGCGTAAGCCTTTGTTATAGCCTTGCAGGCGTTCAGCGTGTAGCTGTAGCCGTTACCGCTGTCCTTCATGGAGGTGATTCCCGCACTTGCGAACAGCTTGCTGTTTATCGAGCCTACATATTCCGCAAGCGTCTTGTATGCGTCCTTGCCGCCAAGCGTTCCTGCGTAATTTACATCGGCTGTGATCATACCCTTGATGCCTGCGCCGTTGAAATCATTGTAGTTTGCAACAATATCGTCAACGCCAAGCTCGTTGAGCTGCTTTATTATTTCCTGAGCCTGCTCATATGTTGTAGCGGCAGTTTCAAGATTTACAGGGAAACCTGCAATCGACTGCGCCTTTATCGTGCCGCCGTAAAGGTCAAGATAATAGCTGTTTGTTATATTGTCGCTCTTATCCTTGAATCCCTTCTGCTCGATAAGGTAGTTTCTATACGCTTCCGCAATGTCAACATAAGAAAGGTTTTCCTTTGCAAGAGGATAATAGCCTACCGTGAGGTTGGGCTGATTTATCTTGCCCTGCTCGTAAACCGTGAGCTTACGGTTACCCATATAGTAGGTATCCTCTGCTCTTACCTTGAACTCAAACCATGTGTTATTGTACGATGTTGAGTTCTGTCCGCTTACAGTAGCGTTTACGCTTGCACAGGTTTCGCCGGACTTAGCAACTGCCATATAACCGTGATTTGTCTTTTCACCGTTTGTAACAGCACCGATAACAGGGAGATAAACCTGCTCTGTCTTTGACGGACGTGTCAGCAGACCGATTGATGTATCACGACCGTATACCTCACTGCTGTATGTCTGTGCGTTGTAACGGCGGTTGTTGTAGTTGATTACAGCGCCCGAGCCGTCGGGAACTACCATATAGCCCTCGTCTTCCATGCCTGCCGCATTGAAGAACTGTAACATACCGATCTCAAGAAGCACAAGACCACTTGTGTCGGTTGCCTGCTTTTCCTTGATTTCTTCCGTTATTACCGAAACATTTACATTGTCTTTCTCAAGTGTAATCGTCATAGGGATCTCAGCTTCAATCTTGCTTAATCTGTATGTGACCTTTACACCGTTTTCGATCGGCTCAAAGCTGAAGTCGTCCGACTTTATCGAAGCGTCGTAAATGCTCATTCTCTGACTTGTGTGTGATGAAACGTCACCGTATATTACATATAACGGAGACTGCATATTCTTCTTCTGCGCAGTCTTGGCATTTTCGTCCTTGTCTGCGTTAAGAGGAGTAGCCCACCATACATAGTTGTCGCTCTTTGACTGAACTGCAAAGTTTGTCGTCGATTCGTCAAAGTATAACTTATAGCTGTCGTTTTCAGCCACAACGCTCATATCCGCAAGGCCTTCCTCGTCGGTTCTGAGCTTTTTCTTGTCATCTTTTTTATCGTCTTTCTTGTCGTCCTGCTTATCATCTGCGGATGCGCCGTCATCGGTTGTCTGCTCTGTCTGAGATGTGCCGTCGTCCGTTGCGGGCTGTTCGTCAGACCAAGCAACAAGCGAGCTCATCGAAACGAGCATTGCGGCTGTGAGCAGAACTGCAAGTATCTTTTTTCTGATTTTTATCATCTTCTGTCACACCTCCGCTTACAAACTGAATCTGTACATCAACTCGGTATAGATAGAGAAACCGAAGATGTAAACCTGCTGGAACAAGCTGAGTAACAGCACGAGCAGGAACAGGATTACTACCATTGCCGCAACCGTGAAAACCATTGCAACAAGCGTCTTGGGTACCGAATACTGATGAACTGTCTTGATACCCGAGATCATAAGCACCACCGTCCACAGTATACCGAGATACTGGAAGAATACGATGAACGCACCCTCGCTCCTCAGTAACACGTTACTTGCGAGTATTACCACTACCTGAGTGATAAGATAAGGAACAAGCGCATAAGCGCTGACGCTCATGATCGCCTTTACCGAACCTTCTCCGTCGAACAGGGTACACAGTGACCAGTTACCTATTACCCATGTGAAGAACAGGATGATAGTCTGAACCAGGAGCGGCACGATGTTGAATATCTTTACATAGTTGTTGTTGAAAAGGAAGCCTGTCATTACCTGCTGGCACACCGTTATAACAAAGAAACAAAGAACTATAACAAGTGAAACCTTAGTGTTGTATGCTTTCTTCCAACGAAGATCCTCAAAGCCCTCGAAAGGATGTCTTGCAACGTAGAACGGCCATTTCCAAGCGGGCATATCTAAATCAAATCTCATTTTTATTTACCTCCCGCTTTCTTAGCCTTAATGCGTTTTCTTACCTTGCTGAGAACAACAAGCGCTACTATTATTACAAGCACGATTATCATGAATATATTGAAGTTATCTCTGATAAACTGCATTCTGTACTGCTTGAACGCTCTGTTATATCCGGCTCTGCTGTTACGGTAGAAGTATTTCATTGCCTGCTCGTAGTTACCCTGAGAAAGCTCCGAGTTACCAAGACCGATATAAGCGAACCAGTAGTTGCTGTCACGGGTCAGGACCTCCTGCCACGGACCGCTTGCCTCCTCGTACTTACCGAGGTTGTAAAGACCCATTGCCTCGTGTACGATGTTACCGAACTCTGTACGCTTGAATGTTGTTATAGAGTTCTTACGGCTGTCAAGTACATATACAACGCTGTTGTACGCTTCGACAGCAGTTACATTTGTGAACAGACCCTTCTGGTTGCCCTTGCCGCCGTAGATGAACAGCAGGTCGCATTCGTTTGTGTATTCAAAGATACGTCCGTTTGCGAAGTCAAGAAGTCTTATTGTTCCGTCCTCGTCAACGTCAACGTCTGTGATCTGTGAGCCGTATGTCTGGTTCTTGTAATAGTACGAAGCCATATCGCCGTAGGTGTAATCCGAATAACCGAGGTTGATAAGGATGTTCTCACCTGCAGGGTTCATCTTCTTGAATATATCCGTTGTGGCACTCTTTGAACCTGTTACGGTGTAAATAAAGCCCTCATCGTCTATATCGAAGTTATCGAACTCCATCGGAACTGCCTGAATAAATGCTGCGGCTGCCTCACGGGAGAGGATTGTTCTCCAGAACTTGTTGGCGATAGCCTGTGCTGTCTGCTCAACTCGGTTTGCACCGAAGAAGTTACTGAATGAACCGTCGGGTGCGAACATTACCGCACCGTCTGTGATCGACTTGATGTTTACATAAACGTTGCCCGCAACGTCAACTACGACCTTGTTGGGAAGGAATGTAACATCTGCGTCATAGAATTCAGCGGAAGGTCTTTCGAATATCTGGAATACCGTTCCGTCTGCATAAACACCGATTACACGGCTGTTGTCGTAGTCCGCAATGTATATCATTGTGGACTCGTTTTCGTTTGCAGCGTCCTCAACGTGTCTTACGAAAATTCCGTGCGGATTCTTCAGTGTTTCGTATTTATCTGTCTTGGGATTGTAGAAATAATCCATTACAGTAAATGCTCTTGAATAAGTTACGTCTGTAACAAGTATGCGGTGATTACCGGAGTCTACTATATAAAGACTCTGTGTTTCACGGTCGATGAAAAGATCCTGAGGCTCTTTAAGCTCGCCGATCTCTACATCCTTTGTTACCTCACTGCCCGTCTGCTCTGAAATCGCTTTAAGCTGAGCGTCGGTGTTATATCTTGTGCCGGAGCCGAAATCAAGACCTGTAACTACACGGTCTACAACGTATCCGGTCTGTGAAGGAACAGGATCGCCCCACCAGTCGTAGCTGTAACCTTCGTACGGCTGATCGGCAAACGCTGAACTGCACAGCATGGAAACCGCCATTATCGCCGATACGGCTGCCGTAGCGATTTTCTTCATGTTTGGCACTAAAATCATCCTTTCTGTATAATCTAATAATAAATCAGTCTTTAAGACCGCTGGTAGCCATAGTTTCCATAACGCTGCTCTGGCAGAAAATGAATACTATGATAGGCGGCAGCATCGTAATAACAACTGCGGCTGCCGCAACGCCCGCACGGGCAATACCGGCGGCACTTATCTGCTGCATAACGGTCGGAATGGGTTTTAATGCCTCATTATAAATGAATGAATAACCTGTGATCTGCCATGCGCCCTGGAAAGCGAATATCAGAAGTGTCAGCCAAGCGGGTTTAACGTTGGGCATTACTACCTGCCAGCAGATTCTGATGTGGCTTGCGCCGTCCAGCTTTGCGGCCTCTATCATACTGTCGGGCAGCTGTCCCATGAACTGACGCATAAGGAACAGACCCATAGGCGTTGCAATGTACGGCAGAATGATTGCAAAGTATGTATCAATCATACCAAGTGTAGCCATTACCATGTACTGCATGATGTAAAGTACGGTAGATGTGAACAGAAGGGCGATCTCGATTATCTTGTTGAGCGCCTTCGCACCGGGGAATGCAACCTTTGAGAGCGCATATGCCGCCGATGACGAGAATAAAAGCTGTGCAACTGTAACTACTACAGCTACGAATACAGAGTTGAAAACGTATCTTGAGAACGGTACCCACATGTTGGATGCCGTAGCAAGCAGATCAGCAAAGTTCTGATCCGTGATGTTCTGCACATACAGTCTGGGCGGGAAGAGGAACAGCTCCTCAACAGGCTTCAGTGACTGTATAACAGAAAGATAAATGGGGAAGATCATGAACAGACCCAGCAGAACGAGCACTACAAATATGAAAATGTCGCCGCCCAGAGAACCGCCATATCTTTTTCTTCTCCTCTTAGTTATTTTCATAACTGCCTTCCTTTCTTAGAGAGAAATTCATAATGAGAGATCCTCCGATCAGTCAAGGTACTTGCCGAGTACCTTCTTGATACCCCAGTTGGCAAGCAGCATTACTGCGAACAATACGAAGCATATAGCCGATGAGTAACCCATCTCATAACGTATTGAACCAAAGTCAAAAGCGTGTGTCATGATCGTGTGTGCCGCATAGTCTGTTGAAGGGAATGCGGTAAGGAAACGACCTACATCACCGGCTGTGAAGGAAGCGGTGATCTGCATAACCGCTGCGAACAGCAGCTGAGGGCCCATTGCAGGCACCGTAACGAGCAGTAACTGCTGTGTACGGTTCTTGATGCCTTCGATAGCACCCGCCTCGTATCTGTCCTTCGGTATACCCTGAAGACCTGCACGAAGCGCAAGGAATCCGGCACCCAGCGACATCCACAGCTGAACGACAATTACAACACCCATGATGTAGTTTGCGTCTGTCAGCCACTGACGTGCGCTGTTTATGATACCGAGGTCAAGCAGATAAGAGTTTGCTATACCGTATGTATCGCCCGAGAATATGAGCTGCCAAGTGGTATAGATGTTACCTGCCAGAGTCGGCGCATAGAAGATAAATGTGAATATTGTCTTTAATGCTCTGGGCATTTCGTTGATAAGCCATGCCAGTATAAAGCACATGATATAGCTTAACGGACCTGTTATAATTGCGAATACGAGCGTATTCTGTATCGCCTTTAAGAAGACCTCGTCCTCAAGTATCAGCGAATAGAAATTGCTCAGTCCCACAAACTGGGGGAACTGTACCATGTTGAAGTTCGTAAAGCCCATAGGCAACGAAAGCAACACCGGTATGATCGTAAAGATCGTAAAGAGTAAGAAGTAGGGCGCAAGAAGTACATATACGCTTGCGTTCTTCTTCATCTCACGCAGTGTATATCTGAACTTGCTGTCTTCAATATACTGCGGCTTTTCTCTGTTAAACAAACCGATAACCTCCTCTATAATTCAGCAAAGCCTGTGAGGGCGAAAAGCCCTCACCGCTTTTCAAGATCATTTTTTGACGGACGATAATTCCTGATACTTTCTTACGATTTCAGACTTAATCTGATCGTTGTAGCTCATAAGCGTGTATCTGGGGTTACCTGCATCGTTAACAACCATTCTGAATGCGTTGTTGATGTGTCTTGTTACTGCATAGGATGCGGGAATGATCGGTACTTCTCTGAGGTAGCTCTGCTGTGATGAGATTTTCTCATACTCGGCAGTTGACCAGGGGAGCTGTTCAAGAGCTTCTACGTTTGCCGTATCGAAACGTCCCATGGGACCCATAAGTGCTTCGATCTGCTTACCGTAGTCAACCTGAATATCCGTACTTGTGAACCACTTTACGAAATCCCAGGCTGCAGCCTGATTTGAAACCTTGTTGAATATTACCGCACCACTGCCTGCTGAGTTTGCAGCGTGATTTATTGTTCCGTCTGCCTGCTTTGTTCCGGGTACCAGTGTGAAGTCCCACAGACCCTTTATCTCGGGCGCTGCAACTGACAGCTGGTTATAGAACGTATAAGGCTGAACAACGAGGGGCATCTCACCTGTTCTGAAACGTGAGAATGCGTCGAATGTCTGATCAAAACTGAATACCGTGTAGAACTTTGTCCACTGCTCAAATACTCTGATAGAGTCCTGAGTCATAAAGTTCGTGAGGTTTACTTTCTTTATGTCGGTAGTCTTCATGCTGTTGTAGTCCGTTGTGTAAAGGTCCTCGTTGTAGATGTCCTGACCTGTCTGGAGCATCAGCATAATGAATGTGTTACCTGAGTCGAACGTGTTCGATGAAATGTTCTGAGGAAGTATAAGACCTACGTCAAGGTACTTTCTCTGTAATGTCGGGAGCATATCCGTGAGCTGATCCCATGTTTCGGGAGGATTCTCATATCCAAGCTCCTCAAGTACGTCTGTTCTGTAGAACAGCATCGGGAATGTCTGTGAAACGGGAAGTCCGTAAACGCCTGTCGATACACCGTCGTTATACTCGTACAGAGTCATTGCGTCCTTCGCAAATCTCTTTGTTACCAATTCATAATCCTTGAACTGCGTCATATCAACAAGCAGTCCTCTTGCGGCAAGCTGTATCGGGAAGTCGCCGCCGATGAACAGTGCGATCTCAGGACCCTTGCCTGCGAGCGTTGCTTCAAGTACAGAGCCTTGTACAAGGTTGATTGAAGCCTGTGTTCCGTTATAGTCGGGATTCGAGTTGAACTTGTTGTCAACAAGATTCTTTACAACGGTTGCCTGGTCACGGGCAAGTGATACCCATACGTCAAGCGATGTTGCACTTGAATCCGAAAGGTTCGTATAATCCTCGAAGAACGAACCGATAAATGCGTTGAAGCCGAATGCAAGCTCACCGAAGAAGTTACCGTACGGTGATGCAAAATCCTCGTGGCAGGTTGCCACCTCTATGTAGTCAAGCTCAAGCGGCTGACCACGGTAGTCACGCATCCACGCCGATACAGACGAAATGCTGTCCTTGATACTGCTTGCCATTATCGGAATATCCTCAGGGCTCTTTATACATCTTTCAAGGTAGATACACATTGTTTCAAGTGCCGCTGCCTCAGAACCCTTCTTTGTCAGGCTCTCTATGCTTGCCTTCTCTGCACGCAGAGAATCAACTATTCTCTGGAATGCTTTCTGAATACCGGGTATCTTCTTTTCTACAAAGTAATCCTTGTATTCATCGGGGTCGGGACCCGTTATCATAAGTATTCTTCTGTAGTACTGGTTAAGCTCAAGTACAAGGTCGTCAAGTCTCTGCATAACCTCGCCGATTGAACCGGGTATAGCCTCAAGCGTCAGCTCATGCTCCTCGCCGGCCGTCAGATAAACGTAAATATCGTTGCCGTTCTCATCCTGGGGAGTGAGGTTGTACCAATCCGCAGAATAGATGAACTTAACATCGTCAAGCTCCTTACATGGAACCTTTCCGTCGATGTAGATTCTTCTGTTTGAGAAGAAGCCTCTCATCTGATTCTGTCTTGCCTTGAAGTTGAAACGGTAATAACCGTCGTTTTCAACCTTGAACTTATAGGTGATCGCCTGCGTTGCCTTATTCCACGTAGCCTGACCGATAGTGTTGTAACGCTGCTTGGTCGGGTGGTTGGGATTTGTCATGTAGGTCGTTCTGTCGTAAGTAGCATATAATGTCGATGCCGTCTTGTATGCGGCTTCCTCAGCCTGAAGGAAAATGGTGTTCGTTCCCAGCTCCTCGTTCTTTGAAGAAAGTGCGGGAGTGTTCTGAAGCTCATCATCTGTAGGCTTGATTGAATCGTAGCTTACAAGCTCATCGTAGTTTTTGAACGTAAACGAATGGAAAACACCGTAGGTTCTGATACCCTCAAGTGTCATTGTGTGCTTGCCTTTTTCAAGATAGAAGTAGTAAGGCTCGTTGTAAAGACCTTCCTTGTCCTTGATAGGATACTTTATCCAGCAATCATAGGTTACCTGTCCGGGACGAAGATCGTTGTCCTTGCTGTCACGGGTTATCTCTCCCTCGTCCTTCCAGTAACGGTCAAGCGTGATGTCCTGCGCCGCCGTGAAAGGATATTCGCCGTCTATCTTAAGACCTATATCAAGAACGGTATTCTTTGATTCACTGCCCTCGATAGGATAATAGATAGCCTCAAGATTGTAAAGACCCGTTTCCTCGACATTGAACTCGTATTTAAGTGTGAGCTTGTCGCTCTTCCACTTTAACGTTGAGTAGTGATCTGTCTTGAGATCGGTATCTTCTGCGAGGAACGCCTTGATTCCGTTGAAGCCGTCGCCTGATTTTTGAGTGATCTCCTCAACTGCAGGCGCTATGACTGCAGCCTGCTCGGCTGTCATCTCCGATACGTTGTTGACGAAGGATGTGCCGTCTATCGTACCTTCCTTGTAGTCGGTAGCATAGATAGTGATCTCCTTCTTGGGCTTTGCGGCATCCTTATGACTGTTGTAATAAGTGCTGTACTTGCCCTCCATACCGGTGATTGTGATTCCGCTCACTGAGCTATCGGTTGTGCTTTCCTCGGATTGTCCGGCAGAAGTATCTGTTGTCGCTTCTGCACTGACTGCGGTTGATGTAAGTGACAATGAGGATACGAGTGTCGCACATGACAATATACCCGCTAATGTTCTTTTCATCCTGCTGACTTTTGTTGCCACAGTAATAATCCACCTTTCTGTAGTTTCGTTTATGTCCAATCGAAAATATGCTAATTTCGACGAGTTAAGGAATTTATCCGTGCATATTGTAGTCCGAGTTGTAAACGGAAATTTTTCCGTCCTCAAGCTCAACACGCACTTTATCTCCGCCCCTTATACCCAGAGCCTCGAGATATTCTTTTGGTATCTGGAGTCTGCCTGCCCTGTCAAGAACAACAAGCTCCTCATGATCCGAGCCGCTTTGCTGCATGAGTTTTTCATGCTCTGCCCTTTGCTGCTCGCTCATCTTTTCGAGTTCCCCGAATGAAAGGATCTCGGTTTTCTTTCTCAGCATCTCGCTCGATGTACGGCCGTCACGGATAGCAACAACACGGTCGATCGACTTCGACAGATTTGTATCGTGTGTTACTATTATAATGGTAACGCCTGTCTGACGGTTTAACTGCTTGAAAACATCAAGCACCATCGCCGCCGTCTTGGTATCGACCGCACCCGTAGGTTCGTCCGCAAGGAGCAGGCTGGGATTGTTTGAAAGTGCTATGGCGATAGCCACTCGTTGCTGCTCACCGCCCGAAAGCTGACCGAGTACCGAGTTCTTTCTTGCTGAAAGTCCCACCATGTCGAGCAGCTCCTCCGCTCTCTCCCTTCGGTTCTTGTGTCCCGAAAGTAAAAGCGGCATTTCAACGTTCTGTATCGCCGTAAGATACGGTATAAGGTTTCTGGCGTTGTTCTGCCACACGAAACCGACCGTTTCTCTCTTATATTTTATAAGATCCTTTTCATCAAATTTAAGAAGATCCTTACCGTCAACGTAAAGACTTCCCGCCGAAGGCTTATCAAGCGCACCGAGCATATTAAGAAGCGTTGATTTACCGCTTCCGCTCGCACCGACGATACCCATCAGCTCTCCACGCTCAACCGTGAGATCAAGCCCCTGTAAAGCCATGACCTCAACATCGGTCGTCTTATATATCTTGACAAGGTTCTCACATTGCACCATCACATTTTCGGGTGGCGCAAGCATCATTCTCTGAGGCATCACTCCACCTGCTTTCTGACGTCTGTAATGCGTCCGTCATCAAGTGTATAAACCACGTCGCACTGCTCCATCATTGCAGTGTCATGCGTTGTCATCACTATTGTAAGCCCGTCCGTATGTACAAGCTCCTTAAACAGATTCATAACCGCAAGTCCCGTAGGCATATCAAGCGCCGCAGTAGGCTCATCCGCAAATATCAGCTTCGGCTTGTGCGAGATCGCCCTCGCTATCGCCACTCTCTGCTGCTCACCGCCCGAAAGCTCTCCGGGTCTGTGGTGCATACGCTTTTCAAGTCCCACTCTTACAAGGCATTCCTTCGCCCGCTTTACACGCTGTGCATAAGGCATACCCACAAGCCGCATTGCAAACTCAACATTCTCGTATGCCGTCATTGTCGGTATAAGCGCTACAGACTGGAAAACAAACGACATATCGTTTCTTCTCAGCTTATCCATCTCCTTGTCGGAAAGGCCCGTTATCTTCTTCCCGTCAAAGTAGACCTCGCCGCCTGTAGGACGGTCAAGCGCTCCGAGTATATTTATCAGCGTGGTCTTGCCCGAACCGGATCTGCCTCTCAGCACGACCAGCTTGTTCTTTTCCACATCGAGATTTATATCCTTCAAAGCGTCAACTGTGGTATTATCGTTTATTTTAAAGCTTCTGGAGATATTCTCCGCTCTTAAAATCGTTTCCATAGGCAGTTTCGATCCTCAAAAAAGTCCGTAAGCTACGTCAGCCCTGCAAATTGTTTCATCTGCTTTTTGTACCAAATGCACAATTGTATTATTCGTTTTCGGCTGTAAACACGCCGTATTTAGAAATAATGTACAAAACAGCACAAGGGTCTATAACATAGTAATTATACCAAATTATCACCTTACTGTCAAGGTTCATAAAAGAACTTTCACATTTCTCAAATGATTTTGGTTTTCTGTACAAATCACTTTTGTGTTTGTCTAACAGTTACAAACTTCACACGCAAATTTTGTGAATATCGCCGAATTTGATTTTTACCTGCACAATATCTTGATTTTTCGGGCGTCTTATGTGCTATTTTTGGTGTAAACGTTTTCCACATTGAAAATGCTTATAACTTAATTTAGCTAATTCCTTAATTTGCTTAATCAAACTTTGTTGAATATGCACAAATATTTTCAGCAGTTTTTTTAGCTAATCATTCCAGATGTTACTTAATTTTTGCGTGTAACTCATGTAAACGATTCGATTTGTTCACTTAACTCCATCCACTCGGCAGTAAGCGCCTCCTCTTTTTCCTTCAGCGCCTCTATTTCCTGTGCAAGCGCACTCGTTTTTTCATAGTCGGTCGCTATCTCAGGCTGTGACATCTGCTGTGCAAGCTCCGCCGTTTTCAGCCCGATCTCATCTATCGCCTGCTCGCAACGCTTCAGCGCACCGCTGAGCTTTCTGAGCGTACTTTCACGCTCCTTGCGCTCCTTGTAGTCGTTCTTCTTGCCTTCAGCCGCCTTTACCTGTACTGCCTGCTCGGACTGCGCCTTTGCTTCCTTGAGTTCGATATACCTGTCATAGTTTCCGTCTATGTTTACAGTACCTGTCTTTCCGAGCCACACTATCCTGTCGGCCAGCTTATTGATAAGGTATCTGTCGTGCGACACGATAAGAAGCGTTCCGCCGTAGCTTGCCAGTGCGTTTTCCAGAGCCTCTCTCGAATGTATGTCAAGATGGTTTGTAGGCTCGTCGAGCAGCAGCATATTTGCCTTGCTCAGCATCAGCTTAAGGAGCGACACCCTTGCCTTTTCTCCTCCGCTAAGCTTGCCCACATTCTTGAACACATCATCGCCCTTGAACAAAAACTGCGCCAGTGCAGAGCGTACCTGCGTCTGCGTCATTTTGGGATACCTGTCCCACACCTCGTCAATCACCGTCTTTGACGGGTCAAGATCCGTCTGTGCCTGATCATAATATCCAAATTGTATATTGTTGCCGAATTTATACTCTCCGCTATCCGCCTGATATTCTCCTGTAAGGATCTTCAGAAGCGTAGTCTTTCCACAGCCGTTCTCGCCTAATATAAATGTTGTCGTGTTCTTATTTATGTCAAGCTCTGCATTTGTGAAAACCGCCGTCCCGTCAAACGATTTTGATAAGCCCTTTGCGATAAGCACATCGTTTGCTCCGCCTTCCTTCGCCCTGAACGTGAACTTTATAGCCTCCGGCAGATCCTCCGGCTTTTCGAGCGTTTCCTTCAGCCTGTCCGCCTGCTTCTGCTTTGATGCCGCCGTGATGAAGTTATGTTCCTGCCCCCACCGCTTCTGTTGCTCTACAATACCTTCGATACGGTTTATTTCCTTTACCGTCCTGTCGTATACCCTCTGCTGAGCCTCTCTTGCCTCAGCCTTCAGCTCAAGATAGCGTGTATAGTTGCCCTTATATTCACGAAGCGTCCTGTTTTCCATTTCAAAAGTCGTGTCGGTGACTTTGTCGAGAAAATAACGGTCGTGCGATATTACGATATATGCGCCCTTATATTCCGTAAGGAACTTTTCGAGCCATTCGCAGGCGGTTATATCAAGGTGGTTCGTAGGCTCGTCAAGAAGCAGTATATTACTCCCCGAAAGAAGCAGCTTCGCAAGCTGTGCTTTGCTTTTCTGACCACCGCTCATAACGCTTATCGGCTTACCGAAATCCTCTTCCGAAAAGCCCAGACCGACAAGCGCCGAGCAAGTCATTGATTTATAGGTAAGTCCGCCCTCACGCTCAAATCTTTCCTGCAGCTGCATCTGCCTTGACAGCGTCTGCTCGCTGTGGTCGCCCGTATCTATCGCAACCGCTATATCCGCAAGCTCGTTTTCAGCGTCAATAAGCGGACGGAATATTTCCAGTACCTCGTCATATAGAGTGATATTATCGTCACGGATAACATACTGCTCCATACAGCCGATCTTTATCCCCGCCGCCTTGCTTATACCGCCTGTTTCAGCCTCCTGCCTGCCGTTTATAACGTGCATCAGCGTGGTTTTTCCGCACCCGTTTACACCTACAAGTCCGGCTCTGCCGTTTTCTTCAAGCCGAAAATTCACATCGTGAAACAGCGTTTCACCGCCGAAGGACACCGAAATATCATTACCGGATAATACTATCATACCGCATTGTCCTTTCCGAAAAATAACGGTCAGAGTATTTCCTGCTCTGACCGCATATCTTTGTACTTTTCTTTATGCTTTGTTTACTTCTTTAAATTTTCGGGCTTGTACTTGATGAGTGCGTCATTGTTGAGATCAAGCGCATAGTCCTTAGCCGTCTCGTTGAGCATAGCCTTGTAGTCGTCATCCTTCATAACGTGAAGCACGTTGCTGTGATTCTCCGTGAGCCAGTCCTCACGTTCCTTTATATCACGGCGTACTACCGCATAATAAACGCTGTCATCCTCGTAAACTCCGCCCTTGTCTGTATCAAGCTCAAATGCCCACTTTACAAACTCCTCGCTCGGTGAAGTATCCGTCTTGCCGAGCAGGAATTCGTGGTCATGCTCCTCTTCTTTACTTCCCGATGTTCCGCTGCTCGTTGTATCGTCCGATGCGGTTTCGCTTGTCGAAGAAGTTACAGATGATGCCGCAGAAGAAGCTGCCGATGAATTGCCCGATTTGCTCTCGGCATCCGAGTTGCTCTCGGCTTCGGCCTCAGCCTTTTCCTTTGCCACAAGGTCCTGATACTCGTGATATACCTTATCGTAATCCTCGCCGGCAAGCAGTCTGTCAACATAGCCCTGAGCCTGTTCCTTCTTTGCCTTCTTGCCCTCGTCGGTCGTTATCTTGTCGCCGTTGCCCTCTTTAAGAGAAACCTGTATTATCTGGAATCTGCCGTAATTGTCATAGAAATAAGTAGCTATATCCTTTTCGTCTGTTGCGGATATGCCGTTTTTCTCATAGTAAGCGTCAAATACCTTCTCGCTCATCTTGTTTACAAGCTGAACAGCCTCGTATGACTTCTTGCTTATTCCGCCTGCCTCATAGTTCTGACCGTAGGTTTTTCCTGTGCTGTAGCCGTAATATGAGATTTCCGTATCCCACATCTTCTTTACAGAGGTCTTTACGGTTTCCTCTTCCTCGTCTGTGAGTGAAAGGTTCAGCTCCTTGAACTTGTTCTGGATAGCGACATACTGCTTTACCTGCTCTAATGTACGGTCCTGAACATACTGTGAAAACGTCTTGTCCTGTACATTGTAGTTGTAGTAGCTGAAATTCTCTATCTTTGATGCGCTTGTTCCCATAGCCTTAAGCTGATCGTCAACCTCCTGCTGAGCCTCGCCTATAGCAGTCTGCTCATAAAGAAGATATATGCCCGCATTTATGGTCTGATTGTCAACCGAGCCTATAGTCGATACATCCGCACAGCCTGCAACGCTTAATGTGATTGCCACGGCGCATATTGCCGCTGCCAGCCTTTTAAAATATTTCATTGCTTTTCTCCTTACTGTTTATAAGGGGCTGTGCCCCGATTATTTCTGCAAATTCCGCCGTTATCTTAATGTAACGCCTATATTCTCAAGTGCCTTAAGCACCTTTGCAACAACTGCGTCCGCCTCATCGTCTGTCAGCGTAGCGTCTTTCTTTCTGAGTATCAGCTTGTATGAAAGGCTCTTCATACCTGCAGGTACCTGCTCGCCCTTGTACATATCGAACAGACGTACAGCCTCAAGATGCTTTGCGGTCTTTTCGATTACCGCAACTATATCTCCGCTCGGCACGTCCTCGTTGCACACAAGGCTCAGGTCCCTGTATGTTGAGGGGAACTTGGGCAGTGCGGTGTACTTTACATCGCCGTCCGCATTATTGAACATTACCTCCATGCTGAGCGTAGCACAGTAAACCTCTGCATTTACACCGAAATTAGCCGCAGCCTCCGGATGAAGCTGACCGACATAGCCGATAAGCTCGCCGTTTACAGTGACCTTTGCGCATCTTCCGGGGTGGAATGTCGGATTGTTCTTTTCAGCCGTGTATACGACATTCTTCAGTCCGAGTTTTGCCATAACTTCCTCGGCAACGCCCTTTGCCGTGAAGAAATCCTCGCCGTTTCCGTAAAGCGCATAGCACAGAACATCTCTTTCAACAGGGAGCTGATTCTCACCTGTCGGGAAATACTCTCTTGCTATCTCGAAGAATCTGCCCTCAAGGTTTCTGTTGCTCCAGTTTCTTCTTACAACTTCCATCATTGATGTAAGCGCAGAAGTACGCATTACGCTTGTATCCTCGCCGAGCGGACGTCTTAACACAACGCTCTTTCTTGACTGCTCGTCCATACGCAGAAGCTCATAGTCCTTAGGCGAAATAAAGCTGTAGGTCATTACCTCGTAGAATCCGAGCGCCAGTGCAAGCGAAATTACCTTGTCCTCGAATATCTGTTCGGGCGTTCTCTTGCCCTGTGATGACAGCTTCGGTATAGTCGAGGGGATTCTGTTGTAGCCGTATATACGGGCAACCTCCTCCGCAACATCGCACGCACGGTGCATATCTATACGGGTAGGCGGAACGATTATCTCGCCGTTTTCATAGCCGAAGCCGAGCTTCTTTAATATTTCTATCTGCTCGTTCTCGCTTATATCCGAGCCTAAATGCTCGTTCACCCACTTATAGTCGTGCTTTAATCTTTCGGGAACATACTCGCTGTGGTTCTCGTCAATGATAGTATTCACTACCTCGCCGCAGCCCAGCATCTCGATAAGCTGTAATGCTCTCTTGAGCGCCTTTTCTGCGTTTACCGGGTTAAGACCCTTTTCAAAACGTGAGCTTGCCTCGGTACGCTCGCCTATCTTTCTTGCGGTACGTCTTACCGATACGCCGTCAAAGCAGGCAGCCTCAAATACGACAGTGGTCGTATCCTCCATGATACCGCTATGCTCGCCGCCCATAACGCCGGCTATGGCGATAGGCTTCTTTCCGTCTGCGATTATCAGCATTTCGGGAGTCAGCTTTACAGGCTCTGCCATTTCGTCGAGCAGCTTTAATGTTTCTCCCTCTTTTGCGTTTCTTACAACTATCCTGTTGTCCTCGACATATCTTAAATCGAATGCGTGCATCGGGTGACCGTATTCAAGCATTACGAAGTTCGTTATATCAACAAGGTTGTTGATAGGTCTTACACCGCTCGCTCTCAGCCTTCTTGCCATCCACTTGGGCGAAGGTCCTATCTTTACGTTCTTTACAAGCGCCGCCATATAGCGTGAGCAGAGCTTTGTATTTTCAACGCTTACACTGATTTCCTTTGTAATATCCCCGTCAACGCCCTTGAACGAAGGCTCGGTGTAGTTCATAGGAATATCAAACGTTGCGCTTGCCTCCTGTGCAAGTCCGAGTACGGAAAGACAGTCGGGGCGGTTGTTCGTTATCTCAAACTCTACTATAGTATCGTCTGCCTGTAAAGCCTCGCATATATCCATACCCATTCTGAAAGAATCAACATCGGGATCGTTATTCAGTATAAGTATTCCGTCATCTGCTACGGGATAGTCAAAATCATCCTTCGTAAGACCAAGTTCCGCATAAGAGCACATCATACCGTTGCTTGCAACGCCTCTCAGCTTGCCCTTTGTGATCTTTGTTCCGTCTGCAATCGTACTGTTGTGCATACAAGCGGGAACTATAGCTCCCTCAAACAGATTCTGCGCCGCAGTAACTATCTGCACAGGCTCTTCTCTGCCTGCGTCAAGCTGGCATATCCACAGCTTTTCGCTGTCGGGGTGACGCTCCAGCTTCAGCACCTTTGCAACTACCACGTTATTTATAGGATCGGACATCTTATGATAGGTTTCAACCTTTGAACCGCTCATCGTCATATCCGCTACGAATTCCTTTATTGGCATATCGGCTTTAACATAGTCGTTAAGCCATCTCATTGATAAATCCACGTTAATATCTCCTTTTACGATTCCTATCGGTATTTCTGAATTCTCTTATCTGAACTGTGCGAGGAAACGCTGATCGTTCTCGTACAGCAGACGCATATCGTCTATGTTATATCTCATCATAGCAATACGCTCAAGTCCTATACCGAAAGCGAAACCGCTGTATTCTTCGGGATCTATTCCGCAGTTGATAAGTACCTGCGGATGAACGATGCCTGAACCGAGCATCTCTATCCAGCCTTCGCCCTTGCAGAGCGGACAGCCCTTGCCTCCGCACTTGAAGCACTGTAAGTCAACCTCGGCTGACGGCTCTGTATACGGGAAGTGGTGAGGACGGAAGCGGAGCTTTACCTCGTCGCCGTAAAGACGCTTAGCAAACGTTTCAAGCGTACCCTTAAGATCGCCGAATGTGATATTCTTATCTATTACAAGGCCTTCGCACTGGTGGAAAATAGGCGAGTGCGTGCCGTCAACAGCGTCGGGACGATAAACACGTCCGGGGCTTATGATAGCTATAGGAGGCTTGTTTTTAAGCATTGTTCTTATCTGAACGGAAGATGTCTGTGTACGCAGAAGGATCTCATCGGTAATATAGAATGTATCCTGCTCATCTCTTGCAGGGTGACCGTCCTCTGTTAAAAGCATATCGAAAACGTACTTCGTTTCCTCAACCTCAGGACCGTCTACTACAGTGTATCCCATTCCTCTGAATATTTCCTTGAGCTCGTCAAGAACTATATTCAGCGGATGACGTACTCCCATTGCCTGCTGCTTTCCGGGCATGGTAACGTCCAGCGTTTCCTTCTTTAATTTCTGCTCCATAAGCGCAGATTTAAGCTGTGCCTGCTTCTGTGCAATAAAGCCCTCAAGCGACTGTCTTACATCGTTTGCAAGCTGACCCATAACAGGTCTTTCCTCAGCGGACAGCTTACCCATGCTCTTGAGTATAGCTGTAAGCTCGCCCTTCTTGCCAAGGTACTTTACTCTCAGCTCGTCAAGCTGCTTAACGTCAACGCAGTCGCCGATAGTTTTCAGCGCCTGCTCCTTTATATTCTGTAACTGTTCTTTCATACCTTTATTCTTTCCTCGTTGTTTATTATCCTGTATTTGATCTCGCCGTCAGGCAAAGACGATGGAACCGAATCGTTCCACTGATAACACGACCTTTCACGCATTTTTCCTGCGTCGGTTAATTATAATATGGTTATGTAATATGGCTTTTTATGGAAATTAAAATCAAAGCCTATGCCTACACGATAGACATTATAACAGAAATCCGATACTTTTGCAAGTGTAATAACGCAGTTTTCGGTAAATTTCGCATTATTTTCACCTGCACCAACCCTTCCAAACCCGCCGCAAAACAAAACAGGCACCGTCTGCACAATGCCTGCGATGCCTGTCATATATTTACGATTATTTCCTTGTAGTCGCCTTAAGACTCGAATACTCACTGAACTCGGTCGTACTGCCCGTCTTTCTGAACGATTTTATTCTGAAAGAATGAGTAGTACCCTTTGCAAGCCCCTTCACAGTAAACGTAAGCGTGGTATTGTTTTTCGTGGTAGCGATTGCCGTCCACTTTCCACCCTTGTACTGCTCGATAACGTAGCCCGTAGCCTTGTCATTCTTGCTCCAATCGAGTTTCACCGCACTTGCAGAAACCGCACTGCTCTTGAACGTAGCCACATTCGCTATCCTCGTCTTGCCTGCAATTCTCACATAATCGCTGTAAACGTTTGAAGCACCGGCAGTCTTATATGCCCTTATTCTGAATGAATATGTGGTATCATTCTTAAGTCCCTTAATCGTGAACTTAAGCGTTGTGTTGTTCTTTGTGGTAGCGATTACCGTCCACTTTCCGCCCTTGTACTGCTCGATAGAATAGCCGGTAGCCTTGTCATTCTTAGCCCATTCAAGAGTTATCCACGAGCCTGTTACCGATGTGACCTTGAAATCGGACACACCGTCAAGAAGAGTAGCCGCCTTTATAGCCGTATACTCGCTGAACTCGGTCGTACTTCCCGTCTTTCTGAACGATTTTATTCTGAAAGAATAAGCCGTACCCTTTGCAAGTCCCTTGACAGTAAACGTAAGCGTGGTGTTGTTCTTTGTGGTAGCAAGTGCCGTCCACTTTCCGCCCCTGTACTGCTCGATAACGTAGCCTGTAGCTTTGTCATTCCTGCTCCAGTCAAGCTTTACCGCACTGCCGGAAACCGTCGAACCCTTGAACGTGCCGACATTCGCTATTCTCGTCTTAGCCGCAAGTCTTGTATACTCACCGCTGTATTCCGTTGTACCGGAAACCACATAGCCCTTTATTCTGAACGTATACAGCGTATCCGCCTTAAGGTTCTTTACAGTATAGTCAACAACATCGTTGCCGAAGCTCTTTGCTATCTGTGTCCACTTACCGCCACTGTACTGCTCAACGACATAACCGTTTGCACTTGCGTTCTTATCCCACGCAAGTGTGAGTGAGGTGCTACCCTGCGTCTTTACCTTTGCGCCGGTAACAGCAGGCAGTGTAATCTGCGAGGTGTAGCTGTCCTTATAGCTGTAGTGGCACACCGTGCATTCATGCAGTGTGTAGCCCTGTGCAGTCAGAGTAGGTGCTACTACAGTAGTCTTGTAGCTGTGTGCCGTCTTGGGTATAACGGTTACTTCTGCCTTTGCGTCACAGCGTGTGCAGTGCTTTGACTTTGAACCCTCTGCCGAGCAGGTAGCCTGCTTGTCGATCGTCCATTCAGAAGAATAATTGTGTCCGAGCGCCGTAATATATCTTGTTTCTGCCTTTGAGCATCTGGAGCAGGTACGCTGCTCAACGCCCTGTGCCGTACAGGTGGGCTTTGTTGCTGTTGCCCAACCGCCCCAGCTGTGACCGAGAGCGGCTACAGTTCTTTTTTTTATATCACCGCATGAACATTTCTGTTCCTGAACACCGGCACTCGTGCAGGTAGGTTTTGTTTTATCATACCATGCGCCGTAGGAATGGGTGTGAGGCGCAGGGTTTACAACATTACCGTTCATATCACAGAAATACCAAAACTGATTATCGTTTTCCTTATATTTCTGTAGCTGGAGCTGATCGCCGTTTCCACTGCCCGATATGCCGATAACAGCATTATCTATCGTTGAAAGCTCAAATACATATTTGTTGTTTCCGACAGATACGACGTTGAATTTCTGGCAGTTGTCATAACTTCCTCTGCCCCAAATATCAATATAATCTCCGACATTGCATACATGGTCTGAACCGATATTTGTATCTACTACTCTGTTACTGCCGTTTGATGAGCACATTGCAAAAATCCAATATGAACCGTTGCTTATGTGTTCAAGTCTGAACTTCTGCTCTGTAGTACCGTCTCTGTCCCAAAGCGTAACATTTGTGCCGTCTTTGTCAGTGCCTGCATATACATTCATCATCTTGCCTGTAGCAACGTTCTTGATTGTATATGTGTTGTTGGCAACAGGATAGTTTGAAGGGTTGGGAACGACATGATCAGGTGTTGGATCAGGCTCTCCCCATGGATTCTTTATTGTGTTACCTCTCATGTGGTATCTGTATCCAAATGAATATCCTGCAACCTTACCCCATTTATTTACCGTTGCATTCCATCTTACCTGACAAGGAACTCCGTTTCCGTTACAGTCAACATAATAGATCGTATCACCGATTACCTTAATAACAAATACGGAATGTCCTGCTGTTCCTCCGTATCTGATTACATCGCCGGCACACACATCATTTATGCTGTATATTTTCTCTGCGTTTTCCTGATATGTTCCGAATGTCAGATAAAACATTTTTGAAGCAAAGCCGTAACACTGCTCACCACCGTGGAATACACCGCATTTGCAGTCACAATATCCACTATGTTGCTGTCCGCACCATTTATAGCCCAATCCTTTGCAAGGACAAGGGTTAGGACCGGTTTTATCCAACGAACCATTATATTGATTCCAATACTCGCCATGTTTATACTGTGTGCTTAACCAGTTTATTTTATTCGCAAGCTCACTCGCAACGATGCTTGTAACCGCAACATCATTTGTAGAATTGATGTAGTTCGGTCTTATAAATACCCTTTTAATATCACCGTTGGCGATAGACAGACCTTTGGTGGTAGTGTATGTCATTGTATCCCTGTTGTCTACAACCTGAAATACACCGTTCAAAAGTGCATTACCCTCAACAGAATATCTGCTGTCTTTCATTATTCCTACATGATATGTAGTATCACCGCTTGTACTGCAATAAAACACAAGGTCGCCCGCCTGTGCGGTTTCAACCTCAATCGCCCCTGCTTTCAGCAGTGCATTTCTGAAAGTACCGCAAGCCGCATTCGCTGGTGCAACAGGCACTGCCCCTGTCTGACCGGCAACTCTGGCAACGTCAAGGACGAAATCGGCGCACCACGCTTCTCTGCTGGGATACCAGCCGTCGTCATCGTCTTTTCTGCCCGCCTGTGCCACAGCAACATTGACCATATCCACAGCGCCGTCACCTGTCAGTGTAACAGGGTAAAAGCTATCTTTTACGCTGTAATACGCACCTGCGTAAAACGCTCCCTCAAGTGCAGGAATGTTGTCACCAAGCGGTGTAGCGACCGCAGTAAAAGCCATTACCGCCGCAACAACAGCCGCCGCTGTTCTTTTCAGCTTCATAGAAACCTCTCCTTATAATTCATAATAAAAACCAACAGTATAATACGATTATTAATACTGCCATCCTGATTCAAGAATACACCCTCCACCCTACGTTTTCAACCGTTTTGCAAAACTTGCGTTTTTTGCTCAAAATTTGCACCACTGCCCCTCACCAAACTTCCAAAACCGCACTATCCCCCTCACTTTTCGTAATGCAAACATCTGTATGCACCGATATGCTTTCGCATCCGCACTATCCCTCGCCTCGCACCACCGCACTTGCCTCCCTTGTCAAAGGTGAGGTGCTGTCGCCCGATAGAATTCGGGCGACTACCGGAGGGATTGCTTTTCTACCGCACCCTTTCCGTTTCTCAGGCACCTCCGTTAACAATCCCTCAATAGTTGGCAGTGCTTCGCACTGCAACAGAAGCTCACCTTTACACAAGGGAGCTAAAGGTGATAGCGCTTTACCAGCCCTTCCAAAACCGCACTATCCCTTGCCCCGCACCACCACACTTGCCTCCCTTGTCAAAGGGAGGTGGCTTGACGGCAAGCCACAAACTGTCGCTTTGTTGCGTTTTACTTGCAACACGTCCGCCTTTTTATTCACTAAACTTTTCTGCCGTCAAGACGGAGGGATTGCTATACCACCCTTCGCTCAGCACCACATCTATGCCTCCCTTGTCAAAGGTGAGGTGCAGTCGCCCGAAAAAATTCGGGCGACTGCCGGAGGGATTGCCTCACCACCATCCCTCGCCCCTCACCAACCCTTCCAAAAACCGTACTATCCTTTGAGAATCGCTAACACCCTTGCCTTGCTTGCTCCTCCCGTTGCACCGAATACCGCCCTTGCCCAAGACGACAATTAACCCGAATCGGAAAGCATAAAAAGAATCCCCACTGCCTGTTTTGGCAATGGGGATTCGGTCTTGTATATCGGTTTTACTTTAAGTATTTACCCACATCTACAGCAGGCGCAGAGGTTTCGGGTGCGGGATTACCCGAGCAGTCAAGCGTATATCCGCCGACCGAAATTCCGGTTATTTCGCCGTTGCCGTCAAGCGTCAACGTATAGCTGTTATCGCCTGCCGTGCCGCTTAAGGTCAGCTTGTCGGTGCCTTTACGGGCGGTGACGTTTTCTGCTGTTCCTGCACTGTCAACGCACTGCGTGAGAAGCTCTGCGGCTGAGGCAAACTGCGGCGAGGAACTGCCGTATTCATACTCTATCCCGTCAAGGCTGTACTTTACGGTGTTGCCGTCATCGGTCACGGTAAGCCCCTTTACGCTGTCCGGAGATGTAAAGCATACGGTCCATACACCTGCACTTCGGGTAAACTCCGCCTGTGCCGTAACGCCGTCGCAGGCGACCCTGCCGCTGATGCTCATATCTCCCTTCAGGTCGGGGATCTCAGCCTTTTCGGCGGCAGTGCAGGATGTGCATAAAAGGCAGGATAAAACTGCTGTCGTGATAATCATTCTTTTACTCATAATACGTCGTCCTTTGTAAAGTAATATAGGACAACGTGAGGAGTTAAGCTATTCCGTAGAATTCACGCAGGATATATGGGTAAAGCTGCGGCAGCTCTGACGGCAGAATTCCGCTCATACTGCGCTCCCGTGCGGCATACTGTGCGGATAAGCCGAAAAGATACGCTCCGAGCCTTACCGCATTGCCCGTTTCAATGCCTTGTGCGAGCAGTCCGCCGATAGTTCCTGCAAGCGTATCACCGCTTCCGCCCTTGGCTAAAGCCGCATTACCGCTCATATTTACGGCGGCAGATCCGTCCGGCGAGGCATATACGGAGTATGCGTCCTTGAGCAGAACGTGAACGCCGTATTTTACAGCGAAATCTTTGGCACAGCTCAGCTTGTGGCGGAGGATGTAGTCGGTGTCAAGTCCGCTCAGCCTGCTGAATTCCTTGATATGAGGGGTAAGTATGAGCCTGCCTGTGTTGTCCTTCAGCTCATTTATATGCGGGGCGAGGGAATTTATTCCATCTGCGTCGATAACTATCGGGCAGGAGGTACTGTCGATCAAGGCGCAGAGCAGACGGTAGGCTTCGTCGCTGTTGCCTACCCCGCATCCGAACAGGATTGCAGTGGCGGTACTGGCATTTTTGCACAGCTTGTCCGCACAGTCGGAAGTAAGCGTTTTACTGCCGAGCGGAAGGTAGATACATTCGTGTAACGAGGTGGCAACGCTTGTTGTGACCTCGCTCACCGAGGCAAGCGTAACAAGCCCTGAACCCATTCGCAGAGCGGCATTGGTGGACATCCACGCTGCCCCGATACAGCTCTCGCTGCCCGAAACATTCAGCAGCCTTCCGAACGTTCCCTTGTGGGTGATACGGCTGCGGTTGACAAAGTGAGAGGCGAGGGAATCGCCGTTCAACTCGGCGTCATATTCGCTGTAGCAGGCCTCGGATATGCCTATGTCGAGCAGTACAATATCGCCCGAAAACTCACTGCAGGGGACGTAAAGCTGACCCGTTTTTACGGCTCCGAGCGCAAAGGTCATATCCGCACGAAACGAGTATTCATCGGCGTTCCCGTCGGTTGCGTTACAGCCGGAAGCGATGTCAGCGGAGAAGCGCAGGGCGGCGCTCCCGTTGCAGTAGGAGAAGAGCCTTCTGACCGGGGGAGCAAGCTCGCCGTGGAAGCCTGTGCCGTAGACGCAGTCAATGATGATGCCGCAGGAGCCAAGCTCGTTCAGCACCGTTTCCGGTTGGTCGGGGTAGCTTAAAACGGCTTCGTAATCGGGTTTGTACTCGTTAAAGCAGTCTATGGCGAGGTCGGTTTTCGGGGCGGAGCCGACGAGGACTACGAGGGGGGAGAAGCCCCGTTTACGCAGATTATGGGCAACTGCGAAGCCATCGCCGCCGTTGTTTCCGCTTCCGACAAGGACAGCCGCACGGCAGGGCTTTACGATACGGGAGATGTGAAGGGCGATGGCAGAGCCTACATTCCGCATAAGAACGGCACATGACGTGCCTTTCTGCTCACACATCGCTTCTGCTTTTTTCATCTGTGACGGAGTTACAACATACTGTTTTGCCATAAAAACTTCCTTTCAGAAAATGGCAGGTGAGCATTTTTCTCCCTGCCATTGATTTACAATCACGCCTGATGATTCAGAAAACGCAAAATGGCTTACCTATCACGAAAAGTAAGGCATCAATGATGCGTCAGGGTGATGAATAATGTAGTTTTTAAAAACACGGTGTTTCTGCCTCAATAAAAGGCAAATAATAACATTATTTCAGCTTGTAAAAAAAGTCTTTTTTTCAAAAAAGTGCTTGTTCTCTATCCCTATAAGAACGCTTTGTGGGCTTTGCGTCTCTGCAATCGTGGTCGTTTGTTGTCGGTGCGTCCTGCACCGACTTTGTTCGACCACTTGTATGCGTCCTTGCATAAAGCCTTTGGGCGTTCTATCTCGGCATCCTTGCCGAAACCCCAAACCCCTTCCCCGTGGTGAAGGGCTGTGTATGCTTTGTTGGCTCTGCATCGTGCAGAGCCTTTGGGCATACACGCCCAGCATCCGTGCCGGGGCTGAATGTGGGGCTACCGCCCTCACCAAGCAAGGATGCTTGCAGTCAGTCGCACACAGTCGCTGCACGATGCAGCGACACCAACGACTGACAACCCGCATTGGGGCTACGCCCCAAACCCCACTTTAAAATTGTATAGTTTTTGATAGTCTGCAAAATTATAACATTATTTCTGTTTTTTGTCGTCCGTGTTTTTGCTGTCGGAATTTTTGTTCTTGACGAAGATTTTCTTTATATCTTTAAGCTCGTGCTTATCCTTTTCCTTTTTCATATAAGGAGGGTGAGGGAAGTATACCGGCTCGTTTGTTTCGTCATCTATATGGTGGATGTCACGGTACTCGTTTGAGTCGGAGGGAAGGTCTTTCTTTTCGAGTCGGTTTTTGACCCTGTTTTTTGTGAAGCTGTATACAACGGCGAACAGTGGGATACCGATGATAAGTCCGACAAAGCCGAACAAGCCCTGACCGACAAGCATACCGAAGATGACCCAGAAACTTGAAAGTCCGGTCGAGTCGCCGATGATCTTGGGGGCGAGGACGTTACCGTCAATGTTCTGGATGATAACGACCATAATTGTGAAATAGATGCACTGGATCGGGTCAACGAGGACGAGCAGGAGCATACACGGAATGTAGCCTATGAAGGGTCCGAAGTAGGGGATGATGCAGAATATACCCATAACAACGCCGCAGAGTACGGCATAGGGCATATTGAAGATACTCATAAGCAGTACATAGACCATACCGATAATAAAGCTGTCGAGTATCTTGCCTGTGATAAACTGACCGAAGGACTTGTTTACCTCACGGGTGCTGTTGATAATCTTTGTAGCGACCTTAGGCTTGAACAGGCAGTATAGGATTTTTTTGAACTGAGCGGCGAAAAGCTCCTTGCTGTTGAGGAAGTAGATGGCGATAACGAAGCCGAGCAGGAGATTCATAAACACGCTGATTATGTTCATGACGTTGGACGAAATCAGATTCCATATATTGTTCATCTGAGGGAGAAGCTCGGTTGACAGCCAGCTGTTGAGCATATCGGAAATGCCGCCGGTGAACTGGAGGACATAAGCCTCTACCTCGGGGTAGTTTCTGAGGGTCTGCGATACCCAGTCGCTTATCTGTGTAACGTATGTCGGCATATTGTTTACGAGCATAGTGATAGTGTCGATAAGCTGAGGGAGAAGTACCCAGATTATACCTGTGAGTATAAGCAGGGCAAGAATCATAGTTATAGCCACGCTCATAACTCTTGCGACCTTACGGACGGGGAAGGTTTTGGGCGGGGGTTCTTCACCGGGGTGTTCACGCTCGAACTTCTCACGCTTTTTGTCCTGTATTGTATAGAACAATCTGCGCAGGCACGGCTTTTCGATGAAAGTCGCTATCGGGCAGAGAATATACGCTATAACAAAGCCATATAGGACGGGGGTCAGTATAGACAGGAACGAGAAGATGCTGTCGAGTATTTCTTTAATCTGTGACAGACCGAGGAAGAACACGATAGCGGCGGCGATAACGAGGAATGCGGTCACTCCCCAGTAGAGATATTTTTTATCCCATTTGAAGTTCATTACATCACACCTTTATATTGATATGGAAGTTACTGCTTTTATTATAGAATTATCGGCGGAAGTTGTCAAGGGTATGCAGGGAGGAAATGAATATTGGATGATGAATAATGAGAAATTGAGGGGTGAGGAGTTGGAAGGGATGGTGTGGGGTGAAAGATGGATGTGCTTTTGAGAAGGTTGTGGGGATGGAGAGGTTGGTGGGCGTAAAGCAATCCCTCCGTCTTGACGGCATAAAAGTTTAGTGAATAAAAAGGCGGACGTGTTGCAAGTAAAACGCAAGAGAGCGACAGTTTGTGCCTTGCCGTCAAGCCACCTCCCTTTGACAAGGGAGGCAAGCGTGATGGTGCGGGGCAAAGCGGTTGATGTGCTTTTGAGAAGGTTGTGGGGATGGAGAGGTTGGTGGGTGTAAAGCAATCCCTCCGTCTTGACGGCATAAAAGTTTAGTGAATAAAAAGGCGGACGTGTTGCAAGTAAAACGCAAGAGAGCGACAGTTTGTGCCTTGCCGTCAAGCCACCTCCCTTTGACAAGGGAGGCAAGGATATAGTGCTTTTTGAGGGATAGTGCGGTTTTGGAATGGTTGGTAAAGCACTATCACCTTTAGCTCCCTTGTGTAAAGGTGAGCTTCTGTTGCAGTGCGAAGCACTGCCAACTATTGAGGGATTGTTAGCGGAGGCGTCTGAGAAACGGAAAGGATGCGGTAGAAAAGCAATCCCCCTGGTAGTCGCCCGAATTTTTTCGGGCGGCAACGCCTCACCTTTGACAAGGGAGGCAAGGATATAGTGCTTTTTGAGGGATAGTGCGGTTTTACAATGGTCGTGGGGATGGCAGTATTAGGTGCAACGGGAGGGGCAAGCAAGGCAAGGACGCCTGAAATGAACGCCCAAAGGCTTTAAGCATGGACGCTTAAAGTCGGCCACGCAAAGCCGTTGCACGATGCAACGGCACTAATGGCTGACGAGGCAGTGACGCAAAGCCAACAGAGCGTTCATAAAGAGGCAAGGATGCCTTAAGCGTGTGTGCCCAAGGGCTTTAAGCACGGATGCTTACAAGTGGTCGCAAAAAGTCGGTGCAGGACGCACCGACCGCAAACGACCACGATTGCAATGGACGCAAAGCCAACTAAGCACACACAGACGCTCACCCTACGAAAAGCGAGAGGGATAGTGCGGTTTTGAAATGGTTGGTGCAAGGGCGAGGGATAGTGGCATGGCAATCCCTCCGGTAGTCGCCCGAATTTTTTCGGGCGACAGCACCTCACCTTTGACAAGGGACGGGCAAGTTTAGTGCGAGGCGAGGGATTATTGTCCTTTTGCAATGGTTGTAGAAATGGAGAGGTTCGATGCAACGGGAGGGGCAAGCCCACTCCCCTACGAAAAGTGGGTGGGATAGTGCGGATGCTAAACAAACAGAGCGTTTATAAGTCAAACGTGGTGGTGCGGGGCGAGGGATTATTATCCTTTTGCAATGGTTGTGGGGATAGAGAGGTTGGTGGGCGATCCCTCAGTCTTGCGACAGATAGGGCTGAGCGAATATTAACGTTGATGAAATCGCAGAATGTTGCAATTTATAATAAGAAATAGCCTTGTCGCAATCCACCTCCCTTTGACAAGGGAGGCAAGTTTAGTGCGGAGCGTGGGATAGTGCGGATGCGAAACAGGCAAAGCGTTCATATGGTAAGGGTGATGGTGCGGGGCGAGACGGTTGAGGTGCTTTTGAGAAGGTTGTGGGGATGGAAAGGTTCGGTGCAACGGGAGGGGCAAGCCCACTCCCCTACGAAAAGCGAGTGTGATAGTTCAAATGCAAAACCATACAAGCACACGCAGACCCTCGCCCTACGAAAAGTGGGTGGGATAGTGCGGTTTTGGGAGAGTTGGTGCAAGCGAGGGATGGTGGTGAGGCAATCCCTCCGGTAGTCGCCCGAATTTTTTCGGGCGACAGCACCTCACCTT
>ERZ791607.505-NODE-505-length-36809-cov-37.755999_pt1 | contig 36809 bp, 35 predicted proteins | sample MGYA00509964_ERZ791607 | MGnify/ENA primary metagenome ERZ791607 (study PRJEB30046, sample SAMN00791907) | human gut metagenome | study: EMG produced TPA metagenomics assembly of the A metagenome-wide association study of gut microbiota in type 2...
CTTATTCTTCCCTTTGTTTGTGATATGATATTTAAATCCCCAAGAATAATAAGTGGCCCCAATTATGCAAATGCATAGCAATATATTGATAGCAAATGCTTGGCTTATGATTTCAAGTCAATGCTGAGGCGTAAGGAAGTGAAGGCATGGCTCAAATCCATATCGGCTTTTGCCAATACGGGTGGTGGCAGTTTATTTTATGGAGTGAACGACGACGGAGTGATTGTAGGTTTAAATAATCCACAAGCCGATGCCGACTTTATCAGTGAAATGATAAAGACACGACTTGACCCAGCCCTGGAAGTACAACTTAGTTCGATTGAACACGAAGGACATATCCTGATTGAAGTCAAAATAAAGGCAGGAATGCTGACATCTTATTACTATTATCAAGAGGGAACACGTACAGCTTATACACGAGTCGGTAATGAAAGTGTGGAGTGCATTCATAACAACTCTTTCGTTGGTATTAAAGGGTACGCACATGACGTGGAATTCGCTGCCTGCACAAGTGACGTACACAGATTCAAGATTGAGATATATACAAAGTGCCGTCCATGCGCGTAACCCTGTCATTGCGGATATGTTTACTCAATTGGATTATATGGAGAAACGTGGTTCTCCGTCAGGTACGACTTTTTGCCGTCAGCTATTTTGAATCAGGAGGACAGTTGATAGAAAAATCTTAAGTCTATTCAAGAGATGAGTAGAAAGAGGCAACATCACCATCCTTCATTATATAAGAAATCTGCTTATTCTTCTCCGCTATAATCTTTAATTGCTTCTTTTCTTCTAAAGTCCAGTTCTTGATTTTCTTAAGTTCTGAAATTATTGAATGAGTTTGTTTAAAACTGTTGCTATTTTCCAAATCCATAATAAGTTTCTCTTTTTCTTTGTCTTCCTTATTATCTATCTGTCCATTATGGCTTACCTGCTCTTGCTTATTTATGTAATGGACAGCCATCAATTTTTCATTCGATGCAGTTGTATCAATAATGGTTTTGACTAATTTGTCCAATTCAGATCCTTCTGTATAGTCTGCAGGAGTATAATATTTTATGCGCTTATCTTCCATCATTTTATAGACTTTTCGTTTATCTTTTGTTTTTGGATTATAAACTCCAATAGAATGACCTGAATAAGAATTAATGAGTTTCATACAAGGTATATCCGTATCACTATCACCTATATATACCATATTTCTGAAAGGAATACGAATGTCCTCTGGTTTAAAATAGTCATTGACACCTGAATCATTCACATCTAATGTCCCTTTTTCTATTCTAAAAAGGAATTGAGTCTTGCTCGTGTAATTAATAACTTGTGCTGGCCATTGAGCAACACCATCTTTATCATAATAGAAGGAACTGGCATAAATTTTTTCAAATTCATTAGCGACTTTTGTACCTTCTATCATTTCTTTAAGACCTGATGAAATGATATAATGCTCTACAATAACTCCTCTTTCCATGCCATAGTCTCTAATGCGCTTAAACCAAGTCTCAACACCGGGGAATAATTGTACTTTCGCCCCATAATCCATTAATGCCTTTTTATTAAATATGACTTTTCCATGCGCTTTCTGAATCATGGTAAACATGTAAGCCAAATTTTGATCCATGTCATTCTCTTCAGCTAACCCATTGGACTCTTTCCAAAAAGATTCGACTTCATCCCCAACAGATTGTATATACCCTTGCGCTTGCATGTCATCTGGTGATAATGTCTTATCAAAGTCATAACATATTGCAACAACTGGTTTACTTTCCTTTGTTTTTCTAATAAATTCTTTATTCATATGCTATAATAAAAAAATGAGACACAATTACTATTAATTATGCCTCATTTATGATTTATCTATTCAGTAATTTCTTACTTTACTACTTTGAATTACTTATTATTTGACTTCCTCAAATATAATGTATTATATAAATCAATAAGTTATAAACTTATGGTACAAATATGGTTTATTTTCGTGTAACTGATTAAAGAATGGAGTTATATAGAGCACTTACAACAGCGAAAGAAAGTTTTATGATTATTTAACAGTAAAATTTATATTTGCAGATATTTTCATTTGATGCTCGATATTTTCAGTTGTTTAGCTCTTCTTTTCACAAACAGCATAGAATGAACTCATTACAATCGTTCTGCCTATTTTTACCTTTCGTTTTTTATGGAAAACTATTATACCTTTGCAAAACAATCATAGAAAAGAATAGGCATGAAGCATAGGCAACATACGTTACAATCAATAATAATAGAGGTAGTGATAGTGCTACTGGCATCAATAATTTCATTCCCATTGAGTGATATTGTCGGTGTTAGCCTAAGCGCACTGCCATTAGTTATTGTGGTGTGCTATGTCATATTAAAATCCATATACCACTTGTGTATATCTTTATCGGCATATACCATCGAACTGACCTCTTCTTTTTATCCCAAACAACAGAACAAGGATGAATGTACCCTTGAAGGAATTTCTTCAAGAGCAGGTGATAATGAAATCATGACGAAAAGAATGGAGTTATTCCATTATGAATTTCAACATGAGCAACAGCAATACCGTCAGCAAAAAAAGAAAGAAGATGATGAAAAACTTGATGCCATAATGAAATACACACTAACCACATTCAAACGACTAAACTTTGGCGAAACAGAGATTTTCCAAATTTGCGAATGCGTTAGATACTTTGTTACCAATAGGCAAGTTCTTACCACCACGGAAATACATATCAAGAAACGAACTTCCGTTACGCAAATCTCACTAAAAAACTTTGCATGGAATATTGCCTTCCAATACAATATCTCTGGAGATGTTACAGCAAAATTCGTCTTGCATACATTCAATGAATGGTTTGCCAACTCCACCATTGACACCATTAGGAAGAATTTGCGCACGACTACAGGACGACACAAAATTGAAATAGACGAGAATATCATATAAGAATGGTAAGAGTATTGCAAATGCCCTCAAAATCGCACATTTATGTCTTTTTACTGCCTTTTTTAGCTTCTAGATAAGAAATATTATCGGAAGTTGCTCTACTATCAGACTAATTATATAATTTTGCTCCTGAATTAAAACATTTTACCTCATGGCTAATTTTAACAGGCTAAAAGTAGTGCTTGCAGAGCAACAGAAAACAGGAAAATGGCTTGCGGAACAGATAGGAAAATCTAATTGTACTGTGAGCAAATGGTGTAGTAATTCTGTTCAACCAGACCTCAAGACTCTTAATGATATAGCCAATGCTCTTAATATTGATGTAAAAGATTTGATTGTCAGCAGTACAAATCATTAATGAATTACTGTCATGGAAGTAAACAAAAAAGAGTTAAAAGAGCAAGAGATACGCACTCTGTTTATTACTCCTGCACTCCAACAAAAAGGATGGGCTGTAAGCGTAAATATGCGTGAAGAGTATTATTTTACTGATGGACGAGTACTTGTTGTCGGCAACCAACATTCGGTAGCAGAAGGTAAAAAAGCCGATTATCTATTATATCATAAAGGTAAGCCCATCGCTGTTGTTGAAGCCAAAGACAATAAACACGCTGTTGGAGGTGGCATCCAACAAGCTATGGATTATGCCCAAATTCTTGATTTGAAATTTGCGTATTCCAGTAATGGCGATGCTTTTTTGGAACATGACTTTATCACGGGGAAAGAAACCGAAATTAAGTTAGAGAACTTCCCGACAGAAGAAGAACTGTACAATCGTTATCTTGCATCCAAGAACTATGCACCGAATGAACTTAATATTGTAGAAACACCTTTTTATTATGATGCCCATAGCCACGAACCAAGATACTATCAACGCATAGCGGTTGACCGTACCGTGGAAGCCATTGCAAGGGGACAACAGCGTGTACTTGTAGTGATGGCTACAGGTACAGGCAAGACTTTTACGGCATTTCAAATTATTCATAGGCTTCATAAGAGTGGATCTAAGAAAAAGATTCTTTATCTTGCAGACCGTAATATACTCATTGACCAAACGATGGTTCAAGACTTCAAGCCCTTCAAAAAGTTTATGACCAAGATAACTTCTGTTGGAGAAGGTGAAGAAAAGATTGATTCATCATATGAGGTATATATGGCGTTATATCATCAACTGGTCGGAAAAGAAGGTAAGCCAGATCCATTCCTAGAAGTGCAGCCAAACTTCTTTGATTTGATTATTGTTGATGAGTGCCATCGAGGAAGTGCAAAGGATGATTCTGCATGGCGCAAAGTATTGGAGTATTTTAGTTCTGCTACTCAAATTGGTATGACTGCAACCCCAAAAGCAGATGAAGGAGCAAACAATTTGGATTATTTTGGAGAGCCAGTATATACCTATTCCCTACTCCAAGGAATCCAAGATGGTTTCTTGGCTCCATATCGGGTCACTGCCGACTTCATCAACGTCGATTTGCAGGGGTGGACGCCCGAAGAAGGTGAAATAGACTTATTAGGTAAGGAGATTGAACTGAAATTATATCAAAGGCAAAACATTGGTCGTGACCTCGCCATCAAGTTAAGGCGTAAAGTAGTAGCAAATAGGATAACCCAAATGTTACATGACATTGGTCGTATGACAAAGACAATCGTGTTCTGTTCAGATATTGAAGAAGCTGCCGAAATGAGAACGCTGCTTATCAATATGAATAGCGATTTATGTAAAAAGTCGCCTTACTATGTTACACGTATTGTTGGTGAGGATAAAGAAGGTAAGAAACAACTGGACAATTTCATTAGTGTAGATGAGCCTTATCCTGTAATTGTTACCACATCTGAACTTTTATCTACAGGAGTGGACTGCAAAACTTGTGGTTTAATCGTCATAGACAAAGAAATTGGTTCTATGACTGAATTTAAGCAAATCATTGGACGAGGTACACGACTTAGAAAAGACAAGGGCAAATGGCATTTGGAAATCCTTGATTTCCGCAATGCTACCGCAAAATTCAAAGATCCAGCATTTGATGGCGACCCGGAACCACCAAAAGGAGGAGGGAAAAAGCCCAAGCCTTACAAAATTATTGATGCTCCAGAAACTCCAATAGTATCTGAGCCTCGTGAGAAATATCTTATCAGCGGTAAGAATATTCGCATTGCCCATGAAATCGTTTCAGTGTTAGGAGAAGATGGTAAGACGATGAGAACGGAAAGTGTTCAGTCGTTTGCTAAAAAGCAATTATTACGCCATTACCAAACTTTGGATGATTTTATCCAAACGTGGACGGAGGCAGAACGCAAACAAGCCATTATGGATGAATTGAAGGAATATGCTATTCTGATAGATGCTGTACGTGAAGCTAATCCGGCATTGAAGGATGCCGATATCTTTGATGTGATATGCCACGTTGCGTTTGACCAACCGCCATTAACAAGGAAAGAGAGAGCAAACAATGTAAAGAAGCGTAATTACTTCGGGAAGTACGAAGGTAAAGCTCGTGAAATATTGGAGGCTCTTCTTGACAAATATGCAGAGAATGGTATTCTCGACTTTGAAAAGGCAAATATTTTGGAGATACCGCCGTTCAACAGTATAGGGAAACCAACTAAAATCATAAAGTTATTCGGTGGCAAAGTCGCTTTTGAACAAGCTATCAGAGAACTTGAATATCAAATATATAAATCAGCTTAAAAATGGCAGTAAACAACATCATAAAGCGAATCCAAAATATAATGCGCCAAGATGCTGGTATCAATGGTGACGCACAGAGAATTGAACAGATGACTTGGATGTTTTTCTTGAAAGTCTATGACACTCAGGAAGAAACATGGGAATACAAAGATGACAACTACAAGTCCATCATCCCCGAAGATTTGCGTTGGCGCAAATGGGCAGTAGATGAAAAAGACGGTGAAGCGTTGACAGGAGAAGCATTGCTCTCTTTCGTTAATGAAAAGCTGTTTCCTACTTTAAAGAATCTTCCAATAGATGCCAATACACCAAGAGCCAAAAGCATTGTTCAAGAAACATTTGCTGACTTAAACCAGTATATGAAGAATGGAACGCTTTTGCGTCAAGTGGTCAACATCGTAAATGAAATCGAATTTGACGATGCTGATGACCGCCACACATTTGGAGATATTTATGAGGGAATCTTAAAAGACCTGCAATCAGCAGGCAATGCAGGTGAGTTCTATACTCCACGTGCTTTGACAGACTTTATCGTGATGATGCTTGACCCGAAATTGGGCGAGACCTTTGGTGACTTCACCAGTGGTACAGGTGGCTTCCTTACTTCTGCTCTCAATTATATGAGTAAGAGCGTCGGTTCTGCCGAAGATGGAGAAAAATTGCAAAATGCAGTTGTAGGTCAAGAATGGAAACCGTTGCCGTATCTATTGAGTATCACAAACCTGCTGCTCCATGATATTGAGGCTCCCAACATAGCAAACTGTGATTCGCTTGGAACAAATATCACTGATTTCAAGGAAAGCGACAAAGTGGATGTTATCGGTATGAATCCTCCGTATGGCGGTAGCACAGAAGATAGTGTAAAAAGCAATTTCCCGGTGCAATACCGTTCAAGTGAAACTGCGGATTTATTCATAGCCCTTATCATGTACCGCCTCAAAGCTGGTGGTAGATGCGGTGTGATTATCCCAGATGGTTTCTTGTTTGGTACGGATGGAGCAAAACTTGCACTTAAAGAAAATTTACTCCGCAAGTTCAACCTGCATACTATCATCCGTTTGCCGGGTTCTATATTCTCCCCATATACCTCTATTGCAACCAACATTCTTTTCTTTAATAATGAAAAAGCCGAAGGTTGCGAAGAAGGATTCAAGACCAAAGAGACATGGATCTATCGTTTGGATATGCCGGAAGGGTACAAACACTTCTCAAAAACCAAACCAATGAAGGTAGAACACACACTGCCTATTCAGGAATGGTGGAAAGATAGGAAAGAAATTATAAGTGACGAAGAGGGAGAAAAGAGTCGTGTGTTTACTGCTCAACAACTAATTGACTTGGATTGTAACTTTGACCAATGCAAGTTCCCGAAAGAGGAAGAAGAAATACTCCCTCCAGCAGAACTGCTCAAACAATATTTTGAGAAGCGTGCCGCACTTGATCATGAAATAGACAAAACGCTTTCTGAGATTCAAAAAATTCTCGGTATGGACATAAAATCGTGTAACTGATAATTGTGAAGTGATATGAAAGATTTGACAATCTCAAACATAGAAAGACAAAATGTACTTAACAACCGTTTTGCAGTCAGCAAAGTACAGGAGCATCTTGACATTGAAGGAATGCTCTTTGAGGGAGAGTATCGCTTTACAAAAAAAATGGTTGCCGATTTCTACGAAGTAGAAGAACGAACAATAGAACGCTACTTGGAAAAACATTCCGATGAATTATCGGCTAACGGTTATGTTTTATGTAAAGGTAAACACCTGAAAGAGTTGAAGTTGCAATTTGCTCCCGTCATAAATGTCGGGAGCAAAACGACACAGCTCGGATTGTTTAACTTCCGTTCATTCTTAGACATGGGTATGTTGCTTACAGAGAGTGAGAAAGCTAAAAAAGTCCGTAGTCTTATATTGGATTTTGTGATTACCACCATCAACGAAAAGACCGGAGGAGGAACTAAATATATTAATCGCAGGGATGTGCATTATCTTCCTGCTGCAATCACAGAAGAAAACTATCGGAAAAATCTTACCTCTGCCATCAATCAATATGTCGATGGGCATCATACATACAAGTATTCTCAGATTACGGATTTTATCTATAAGGCTGTTTTTAAAGAGAATGCCAAAGAGTATCGGGAAGTATTGAAGTTGGATTCAAAAGACAATGTTCGGCACACGCTGTATTCAGAAGTTCTATTGGTTATATCCTCTTTTGAAAACGGAGTGGGTGCAGCAATCAGTGAACGATTCAAAGAAAATGGTGGAAGGTTGCTTACCGTTGACGAAGTGGAACATATTGTAAACGAACTTGCCGAACACCCTATGCAGAAACCTTATCTGAATGATGCCAGAACCAAAATGGCTTCAAGGGATTTCAGTTTCCGAGATGCGTATCATGGTAATATAGCAGATTATCTGCAAGCTGTTACTCCAGAAGAGTTTGAACGATTCATTGGTGACCAGTCTATTGATTTTGACCGTATCTTAGCGGACAATAAAGATGTGCTTAAACGCTTAAAGCAGGCAGAAGATGAGTAAGGAAATTATTTACATAGATTACGACGAAGTTTTAAGCATCTATGGCAAAATGATTGATGCCAGTGATGGTGGTTTTGAAGGAGTGCGTGATGAAGGAGGTATTCGTGCAACATTGGATTTTGTACAAAATGATTTATACTATCCGACCTTTGCTGACAAACTAACCTATCTGATGTATAGATTCTGTTCCGGGCATTTCTTCAATGATGGGAATAAGCGTATTGCACTGACTTTGGGTACATACTTCTTACATAAGAATAAATACTACTGGCACGCTTGTACATGTATGCGTACATTGGAATCTATCATATATCACGTGGCGGCATCAAACATCGACCAAGATTTGTTGCTGCGCATCGTCAATAGCTTTTTGACGAGTAAAGACTATGACGAAGAACTGAAAATAGATATTGCCAATGCCATGAGCAAAGGAGAGTTAGGAATACAAGGCGAAGATTACGAACAAGATTAAATATGAAAACTATAAAGATTATATTATTACTGTTCTGTATCATTTTAGGAATCAACGCTAAAGCACAAACAGTAGGTTATACTTATAAGGCACTTGCAGCCGAAGGTTGCAACATGAAATACAGCGTGGCGAAACAGGACACAATGTATTCCATCGTTGCCACAGTACGCTCAGATAGGATGAATTTTCTAAGTGAGCCAACAATGAAGATAAGGACATTCTCTGGCAAATACCTCGAATTAAAAGGGACTGTAATTGGCAATGGGAGTCAATCTGCGGGTATCATCAGCGGCAATGTCGTAATACCCGTTACAGAGATAAGTTCTACCGCACAGTTTTGGATTACTCCACAGCAGTTTGAAATCTTGAATGAAGGTGTGGCTAAAATTCGTTTATCTATGACACCAATGAATCATGAACGTACCTTCAAAAAAGATAAGATAGGGAAGAAACTCTATCGGTTCTATCTGAAGGAAAAACAAAAAGACGAAAATTTCTAAATCAGATAGAATAAGATGAATGGCAAACAACTAAGAAACAGCATACTTCAATGGGCAATACAGGGCAAACTTGTACCGCAAGACCCCAATGAAGAACCGGCATCAGTGCTTCTTGAACGTATCAGAGCGGAGAAAGCTAAACTAGTGAAAGAAAAGAAAATCAAAAAGGACAAAAACGAATCAATTATTTACCGTGGTGACGATAATTCCTATTATGAGAAGTTTCTCGCTACCGGGGAGGTGAAGTGCATTGACGAGGAGATTCCGTTTGAGATTCCAAAGGGATGGGAATGGACACGCATTGGTAATATTTTCAATCATACAAGTGGAAAACAGCAAAGTAGTAGCAACAAGAATGGCGGAACGCCGCAGAAATTTATTACTACATCCAATCTCTATTGGGGATATTTCGTCCTTGATAATGTAAAAATTATGAATTTTACAGAGGAAGAGATTAATAACTGTTCTGCTACAAAAGGCGATTTGCTTGTTTGTGAAGGTGGTGCGGGTTACGGTCGTTCTGCAATTTGGAACTATGATTATGATATTTGTCTTCAAAATCATGTCCACAGATTACGCCCATGTGTAAATGGTATTTGTGAATATGTGTATCACTTTATCTACCTATTAAAAGAAAGTAATAACTTATCCTCTGTAGGAACTGCAATGCCTGGACTTTCAGCGAACCGTTTAAAAGGGTTGTTATTACCATTTCCCCCTCTTCCTGAGCAAAATAAAATTGTTGCTAAGTTAGGAGAACTCTTACCACAAGTAGAAAAATATAGTAAAGTTCAGAACTGTTTGGATGAGCTGAATGTAACAATAAATGATAAGTTAAAGAAGTCTATTCTTCAAGAGGCAATTCAAGGAAAACTTGTACCGCAGATTGCAGAGGAAGGCACAGCCCAAGAGTTACTTGAACAAATAAAATTGGAAAAGCAGAAGCTCGTCAAAGATGGTAAGTTGAAGAAGTCTGCTTTGACTGATTCTATTATCTTCAAAGGTGACGATAACAAGTATTATGAGCAGGTAGGTAAAAAGTGCTTAGATATAACAGAACAGATACCTTTTGAAACTCCCAAGAATTGGGTATGGACAAGACTTTCTCATATTGCAAACATTTACACTGGCAACAGTATTAGTGAAACTGAAAAGAAATCAAAATTTACAGATGTTATAGGACGTTATTATATTGGAACTAAGGATGTTGATTTTAATAATCGGATTATTTACGATAATGGCATTGCGATTCCAAAACAATATGAACCTGATTTTAGACTTGCTCCCAATAACTCAATATTGATGTGTATTGAAGGTGGAAGTGCCGGAAGAAAAATTGCAATACTGAATCAAGATGTATGTTTTGGGAATAAGTTATGTTGTTTCTCACCATTTGTTGGAATCGGGAAATACATGTACTATTATCTACAGTCACCATCGTTCTTTGAACTATTTAACCTAAATAAAACGGGCATTATAGGTGGTGTAAGTATAGCAAAAGTAAAAGAAATATTAATACCATTACCTCCGATTAAAGAACAACAACGCATTGTTGCTCAAATAGAAAAACTATTTGAGCAACTGCGATAGTTCATTTATCCGTTTTGCAATACGCTGCTGTTCTTGATAAGGTGGAATACCAATAGGCAGATTGTAGAATAACTCTTTATTGAGGTGCGGAATAGCCGCACCTCTTTTTGAATTTCTCAAATCCTCTTTATAGAACAGAATGAAAGCCAAAATATATGGTTTCCACATAGCCGAAGAGAGCCATAACTGTTTGAATGTACTCCCCATATACCCATCTTGCGGAACAGTGAAAACTTCACCTGAATTTTCACCATCTACAAGAATGATGTTATCTCCGGCATAGACAAATTTTCCTTTCTCTACAATGGTAGCAGATGATTTACCACGTAGGTATTTTGCATCCAGACAGATGCCCTTTCCGTTTCTTTTTTCACCGTCTATCAGTTGGCATATATCTTTCAAACGTAGCACAGACCAATTGTTAGGATATTCAAAAGGAAGCTCAATCTCAACGGTTTGCGCATTTATCCTCTCATAATACTTGCTATTGCTTTTTCATACTTTTCTACAATTCTATATTGTTCAGACAAAGGAGGCAAGGGGAATAATAATGAATTGAGATCTTCTTTATTGAATCCCGCTTGGGCGCAACGACTCCGATTGACAATTTCATTTTGATATATTGAACTACAATAATACAGAAAAATATATTTCTGAAATATAAGTCGGGATTCGTATAATGGGATAACTTTTGCTAAGGCTACATTATAAGCTCCATATTCTGCATAAAATACTTTTCCTAAAGAAGCCCCATAACGAGCTAACAGAATATCTCCTTTTTGAGAAATCTTACTGGCTGTAGAAAGCGGTATATATATAGGTTGTGGGTTAGAGCCATAATCTCTAATTTGAAATAATCGTATATATCCTTCTTTTTCTCGTTCAATAAACTTAGACTTTGGAGGTTGGGAACCGCCTGAAATATCAAATAAGTCATTATGTCTCACCCATACCCAAGTATTAGGTATATCAAATGGTATTTCGTCAGTAATATCTTGTTCTGTTTTACCAATCTTCTCGAAGTACTTGTTATCGTCACCTTTATAAATTACAGAATCAGTTAAAGCAGACTTTTTTAATTTGCCATCTTTGATGAGTTTCTGCTTCTCCAATTTTATCTGTTCAAGCAATTCTTGCGCAGTGCCTTCGTCTACAATCTGAGGTACGAGTTTGCCTTGAATAGCTTCTTGGAGAATTGACTTTTTAAGTTTGTCATTAATACTTCTGTTTAGTTCATCCAAAGCTATTTGGGAGAGTGCATATTTGTCAATTAGAGGCAAAACGTCCTTTATACGCTCAACTATTCGATGTTGTTCTTGTATAGGTGGGATAGGCATTAAGTGAGCTACTAATTTTTCTCTTGAAATATTTGGTTGAGCTCCCCCTTCTCCTTTCTTGATGAAGTCCACTTGACTTTCCATAAGAAAATAAAAGAGGTAGTAATTAAAGATTCCTATAGGGGTACATGCGCAACAAGCCTGATTCGTTGTTAATTCACACCCTGCTATAGCAACCTTACCAATCGTAGCACCATACATTGCTATCAATACATCTCCGGCTTTATTCATTCTTAACGAACATTCTTTTAATGCTTTATCTGTGATTTTTATCTCGGTATCATTCACAATGCTATTATTGAGTTCACCAGTTCTAAGCCATAAAATATTACCACCATAATAACTTGTATTACCCTTTGCTGGGGTTGCTCCTGCGCCCCAATCCCCAATACTTCCCATTCTACTCCATTCCCATCCCTTTGGAATCTCAAACGGAATCTCCTCGTCAATGCACTTCACCTCCCCGGTAGCGAGAAACTTCTCATAATAGGAACTCAATGAATTTGTAAATACCATACATTATTAATGATAATGAATTGTTTAACTAATAATGTATCAGACATGAACATTGAAAATTTTGAAACGTATCTTCGTCAAGGGAATATGGCGGAGAACACAATTGCGGCTTATCTATATGCCGTAAAAGAGTATTATTCCCGACACAAGGAACTGAACAAGCGCAGCCTGCTTGTTTACAAAACCTATCTCATTGAAAAATTCAAGCCTAAAACTGTAAATCTTCGTATTCAGGCAATGAACAAGTATCTTGACTATATGAATAAATCTCGTTTGAGATTAAAATCTGTCAAAGTACAACAGCGTAGCTATCTGGAAAATGTAATCAGCAATGCCGATTATACTTTTCTAAAGAACAAACTGAAAAAGGAAGAAAATCAAGAATGGTATTTCGTAGTTCGTTTCCTCGCAGCAACAGGAGCAAGAGTCAGTGAACTAATCCAAATGAAGGCTGAACACGTGCAGATGGGTTATTTTGACATCTACACCAAAGGTGGCAAAATACGTCGTATTTACATTCCGAAGTCCTTGCGCAAGGAAGCCACAGAATGGCTTAGCAAAGTCAATCGTACCACCGGCTATCTTTTTCTCAATCGCTTTGGCGAGCGTATCACCACCAGAGGTATTGCCCAGCAGTTAAAAAACTATGCCACAAAATATGGCTTAAACGAGAAAGTGGTTTATCCTCACTCGTTCCGTCATCGCTTTGCCAAGAATTTCTTGGAGAAGTTCAACGATATTTCTTTACTTGCTGACCTGATGGGGCATGAAAGCATTGAAACCACTCGTATTTATTTGAGGCGTAGCAGTGCCGAACAACAAGAGATTGTTGATAAGGTCATAACATGGTGATGTATTTGGAAGGTTGGTCAATCCATCCTTCCAATTCCTTAAAAGAACTTCATATAGATTATCAATCCTCCCAATGTCAAACAGAAATACGCATACAATATCCAGAATCCGACAACGGCACATTTGGCTATTTTGCCATTAAGAGAAAACGAAGTTTCAGATTTCACACATTTATGGACTTCTTTCCAGTGATTCGTATGAAGTGTCTTCAATTCTGTTATCTGTTTCTCAAATAAAGATTTTTCTTCTTCAATCAATTTATTGCGATATTCTGTAAGAATAGACTTGTCTTCATCGCTAAGTTTGACATTTACAACAGTATTCTCTGCCTGAATAATTGCACGGCTAATAGTATCAGGGATATTGTCGGATGTTTTCACTGCAGCATTAAGAACCTGTGCTGATTCTTCAAAAGTTAACACTGAAGCATCTACAAATGCTTTTATCTGTTTCAATTCTTGGATAACATCTTTGATGTCCTTAATCTGATTCGTGAGATTTACAAGCTCGGTTTCAAAATCAACACGATTTTCAATTTTGCTAATATTATCATCACTATCTATGCTCTTGCTATCCTGCACAGGCAAAGAAGATTGGTCATATTTACTTTTACGCATGGTTATATGTGATTATAAATGAAATACTATCTACCCCTGCTACGTTTAATCGGTTTGCAGAGCCATTTTGCCATTTTTGCACAACGAACAGCCCAGTTACGCTCATCATCGTCCTTATCTTTACCCCATCCGCTACCGGGACTGCCACCACCTCCGCTTGAAGCCGCCATAGAAGTGGCTGCATCCAAATATCCGGCAAATAGTAAGGCGGCAACTTTGAATAAATTGGTCTGTTTGACTTCTTCATCAAGGCTTCCAAACTCTTCGTCAAAGACAGACTTAACCATATCTGGTATATCAACCTCGAGTTGTTCTCCATCCACTGTTATGGAATAGTGGTAAATAGAAGGCTTTGATTGTGGCATCACCTCTTTATTATTATGCGCCATCGTTTGAGTACATACTTCCTTTGACTGAATTGCAGTTTGTTTATCAGAAGCATGTAATCCCACCCAAGTCGCTTCAATTTTTGATGGCATCAATTTTCGACTTTTACCCAATATCGAGGATTTATAAATAGAGTTCCCTTTTCGTATAGCGTACCCTTTGACCACTTCCTTATCGTCCTTTATCAACTTAATATCGTACCCCTTAGCGTTTAACATTTGGCTATAAGTTTCCCAATCAAATTCTGGCATAGCTTTCAATATTGCGATGCAGTCTTCACTGATTTGCTGAATATTTTCATCACGACGTTGCACGGATTGTACCCAGCCACGTCTCTCATTGATGATGTTGGCAGCATGAACGGCACGTTCACCAATATAATGCGCATCGTTTGTCTTGCCCATATTGTCTATGCGGTTAGCTACAATATGCAAGTGAGGGATGCCACTTTTGCTGTCGGTGTGTAACGAAACAACATACTGGCTATTTTTGATATTGGTCGGTTTAAGATGACTATCTGGTTTGCCACATCTTCGGTCAATGCCGTCAAGTACTGCAATAAACTCATCCGCCAAATTCTGCCAATCCGTCATTGTCCATCCTGCCGATTCTTCTTTGGCTGGAGATATTTCAAAGCGCAGTGCGTTCAGCTTTATGGGCTTCGGATTATATCTGTCTTTCATACATTGATGCTGGTGTTGCATCATCCGTGACCACATAGCCAAAGGTTCTATATTTTCTGGCAAGTCATGCACCTTAACGAGCTGGGCTTTATCTTTTTCCATAGAATACTCAATGACTCTTGCTCCATGAGAAATTGCCTTTCCTTGTGCTATCATAATTTCAAATTTGATTTATACTGTCTCGTATTTGTCCCCATCGGACAATAAGCCTATTTACTGCCTCTATCCAAGCACGCATATAATTCTCATCTCGGAAATATCGTTTTTTAATCTCATCAGGTTTACCTTTGAGTACATTCTGAATGCGGATAAGGTCGGCTCGTGCATCCGATAAAGAGTTCAATCCTTGTACTTCCTCGTCTGAAAGTCGTTTGTTTGGATGGTGATTTTGCAATAATTTTCGTCCGTAGTTACTAAGTGTCAGTCCACATTCGGCAGCTTTTTCTACTATCATTTCATACTCATTTTCAGTCAGACGAATGTCTATATGACGAGTACGAACACCCTGTTTTCCATTGTTTTGTTGTATATCCATAAGCGTTTATAACTGGAATTTATTAATAAAATGTTCTATCCATTGCGAGCCTGCGAGTAATGCAAGAAGCCTCCAAGACGACAAATGAGTGAAACCATTTTGTCGGACGGTGGTACTTCTTGCATAGAATACCCATTAAAAATGGAGCATTACATACCTTAATGCAAGCATTGTCTTTGTCCGAACTATGCCATTTGTCTGTCAACTTTAAGAGTGGCTATTGTCACCTATATCCATTTGGATAATCAATAGTTTTACTTTCCCCTTAGTTTGGCTTCTCCATAAACACATCACTAACCGGAATCCACCAGTTCCAAATGCAAGCAGTCAATCAAAGTTTGTAGGTTTGGATTTCGCTTTATCATCTTTTGAAGTATCATCGCAGGTGTTTCAGTCATCAATAAGAAATCCGCAATATCAAGTCCGTTCTTGCGCTGTTCGTCTGTGGCGCATTGTTCCAAACTATCACTCAATACAACTTTAGAACATACGGAAGTGAGTAAAGCCATCTTGGTTTGCCAAACCTCTCTTGCACCCAAATCCGGGCATAGCATAACCGACCGACCTTTCAATACACTTACCACGTCAGACTTGAAGCATCCATGCATTCCACCTGTTGCCAACCATATAAATTCCGGCATATAATGGGTAGCTATCAAAGCGGATTTTTCGCTTTCCACAATAGCAACAGGTTTGGTCGGATTCTCAGATAACAGATGTTCGCCAAACAAACATTGCTTCAAATTGTAGTTTGGGAGATTCAGTTCTGTATGTACCCAACTAACATAACTTCTTGGCTCTTTTGTCCGATGTCCTGTTTCTGCATCATACAACATTATCTTCCCTGTTCGTACATTACCTTGCCAATCAATTTGCCAATAGACAGTAGAACCGCCCCACTTCTTTGATGTGCCAACATGATATAGTTGGAATATCCGAGAAGTCTCATCTTTACCCAACATCCCAGACAGGTAGATGTACAATGGATTCATACCGTAGTTAGTAAGAGTACGTTCCATTAGTTCTTTATCAATAAAAGAAGTGGGAGGTGGCAAGTATGGTTTGGATTTGCGAACTTCAACAAAACTATTCTTATTACTGTCCGCCAACATTGGATTATCATGAAAATAATCTGATGGGGTGTAATGGTATTGGCAAGATTGCTCATGGTCACATCTACCTACATAATCAGGAAAGGTTATTTCTCCTTGACTATCTATATACCTGACAAAGCATTGCTTCTTTCCACATTTCGGGCATGATTGCTTTGTACCTCGTTTATATTTTTGAAGAGAAAATCTATATTCAGTCATACTTCATCGTTTTGTTATTGCAGTTGTTGCAGTTTGTACTTTTTGCAGTTTTGCAGAAAGTTTATATGAGACAATGTGCAAACTGCAACAACTGCAAAGTGCAAAAGGGATCGTTTATTGCAGTTTCTCATATTCACCTCGCCTTACCTTCTTGATAATTTTATTTGTAGCAAGGTTAACTAATGAATACATTACCGACCGTTCAGACAGTCCCACTTCTTTCCCTGCTTGAAGAGCATCGGCAGTAGTAAAATTTGCGGAAAGACAATCAAGCAATTCTCTATTTTGTGGTTCAACGCTCTCTCTCAACATATATTTCTGAATGTTGATATAACAGTTCTCAAAGTATTCACTCAATGCAGTAGCTGATTTGGTTGAGTCTATATCCACAAAATCCTTGTGGACTTCATCACAAGCCCAACGAAGAATTTGCAAGACTAAAGCCAAACGAGCAGTAATCATAGGAGCCTTAATCACTCTGCTATCCACGAGTCCATCATCTTGGATTTGATTGATAGCTCGAATCGCCTCGTTACGCCAGTTTGTAAAATATGCTTTGGCTTCCGAAGAAAAGTCCAATATCTTTTGTGCTAACCCATTGTCTTCTGTCTCTGTAAAAGGTAAGCTAATTACCTTGTTAATGATAGATTCCCACATAGCAGAATATTTATCAAAAGATGCAGAGGATGAATCTTCATCTAATTGCCAATCAGAAATTTCTTGAGAAGATGGATATACAAAGATTATTCTATCTATCAATCCATTGTCTTTATAACCTTTCTCTATTAGTTCGTGCATACGAGTTGTTTGCATCGTACCGACTATATTTATAAAGGGGTGTTCAATATGGATGGGGACAGGAATACTACACCTTGAAATATCCAGCGGTTTTCCGCTGAAGGCGGTCAATAGTTGCTCAATAAGTTGTCCTTTACTATATTGATTCACGGCATTAAACATTCCCATGATTTCATCTACATATACCACGATACCTCGTTGATTATCATCAAGCGCACGCATTAAAGCCTCCGGAGTAAAATCGGATATGATAGTTCTTCGTAAAATAGGTTTGTCTGGTAGTGGAGAGGAGTTGTCTTTTTTAGCCTTGCTGTTTTCAACCAAACTATTATAATGTTCCATTTCCAATTTGAATTGTTTGATGATTTTAGCATCATGTTTTCGGATGGGACGGAATGCAAAATCCAAAGGTGGAGTTTTGCCCATTCCGGGACGACCTACCAATATCATATAAAGGGCAGAATTACTAATCCATCCACCACGAATACGGATATTGACAGCGTTGCCAATAGCGGTTGACACTGCCACCAAAAGAGAAGCCATCATGTACTCAATGGAATAATTTTCTTGCCGTGCTAAAGCCAATATCATATCTTGAATTTTGGCAGGAAAAGCATCCAAAGGAATCTTACTTTCAAAGACCCCTTCAAATTCCATTCTGAGTGCATTGCATAAATTGGTTGAATCCATTAGAACCTGGTATTTCTTTTTGACTTTATGAATTGGGCGGCTTCATCCGCCAGTTCCTTCTGCGATTTCCGTTTGCCGTCATGAAGCCATGCGTCAATCTCCGATTTGAGAAACATGATACGCTTCCCTCTCTTATGAAACGGAATTTGATGGCAACTCGTCCATCCATATACTGTTTGTTCCGCCGGATGGCTGGGAATATACTCACACAACTCTTTCAGGTTCATCCATTGCTCGGTTGGGATATTGTGTGTTGGATTATTCAGACCGTCAATTTTGGAATCCAATTCATTCAACTTATCCATCATCCACGACATTGCTTTGGGCAAATCTTCAAATGTAATGTTCTTCTCGCTCATATTATTACTTGTTTACTGTTTGATTTTTCGGCAAAGTAACAGCGATTTCAAATACTGATTTTATGGTGCAACACATCACATAAAAAGGCAGCAATGAAACATGACTATCATAAGGATTACTTATTGATTATCAATGCCAATAGTGGAGAATATCAGTAGCGGATTTTTATGATAATGTCGCCTGTCATATAGGAATCATAAAGCAATCACAAGAAATGACCGTAGATAAAAATAAAAAGCCACCCACGTAAATTCTACGCAGATGGCTATATAAATAACCACTAAACAGTAAATGAATTACATCATTTTAGATAAATAAATTTCAAATAGTTTGATGTAGATTTTATCTAACAAGATGATGATTGACATGTATAAAAAATAATTTTGCAGTTTATATCCTTTAGACATCATTTCCTTGATTGAAGGCAAGTTGTGTTGATAAGAACGTGTATTGTGAGCACAACGATTACGTTCCTTATAGACATAGTCCGTAAACAATTCTTGCAATACCAATCCACAAGTAGCTTGCCTTTCCAATTCTGAGATATTGTCTTTTTTCGTAAATAACTGCTTCTTGTTCATAATCCAACTCTTACGTACATTTGCAACAAGCACTTTATATTCACCATAGCTCTTCTTAAAATTTTGCGCCAACAAACTATTTTCAAATACTCGTTGAATAGATACTTTCCAGTCATCAAGTATTCCATCTTTAATGGCATCAGTAACAGTAAACGACTCGTCGAGTTTTTTTATTTCGTTCAAAAGGTCGTTGTACACCATACATTTGTCATCGTAACTAGAACACTCGCCATATGGCTTGCGTTCATATCGTTCGTAGCGGTACTCATAGTCTCTGCAGGCCATTTCCCAACATATACATTTTAACTTTTGTTCTTGAGCTCCGGTTAATCGTAAAAAGAGAGAATGGAGTAGATAGTCACAGATTGGATATGTCTCAATACCGCCATTAGTAGCATCAAGAGATCTAAATGCATCTTTTATTATTTCCGTTTCAGACTTCAGAATAAACGGTATATGGTTAGCGGGCTGGATGTATGACATAACGATTGAATATAGTTATAGATTGTTCGACACGGGCACGCATATATTTCAATAATGAAGGAGAGGCTTTGTGACCATCGTTCCGTTTGAAAAAGGATATTTTATTTTGAAGTTCCCTCATTAGAGCTTCTTTACGAGCAAGATCTATATTGTTTCCTTCTATTACGGTATTGTACACAAGACCAAACATATAAACATCAGAATCAATGATAGACCTGAAATGTAATTGATTATATCCAAGTTCGTTTAAAGTCTCATTTAATAGAGTAATTCTGGGAGCGAAATTTTTGTCAGGAAATATCGTTGAAAATTGAACAAACATATCACTATTTTTATCATTGACAACTGCATATATATATTCCTCATAGTATTTTTCCATTTTAGGCTTATATCCCTGCGCAAGTCGGTTGCTTCTTCCATCTTTTTTATATTGTGATAGAATTGCCATTGTCCTAACAAAATCGTATGCTTGATTTTTCCCAACCAATTCAACTTTTAGATTTCTGCAGCATTCTGGATTGAAGAAACTTTGTAGTTCTGATTTAAGGAAATAGAGTGATTGACGACTTTCAATTGGATTTAAAGGAGTTCCTAAAATATTTATGTTACGGAATACGGAAGAATAAAATTCATGTTGCTCCGCTTCATTATCTGCATTAGGGATAATGAATGAAAATGGAAGATATTTGTTTTCAAAGAAGTCTTCGGTTACTTCGTAGTCTACAGAATTATACTGTTGGGGAGTTATAGCATTTCGTACATTGCGTTCTATAGGACCTCTATCAGCAAACATACGTAATGACCAGTTAATGTATTCTACATCTGGTTCATCAACATCTTCCTCCGCTGCACCATCCGCCATATTTACCTCATCACCATTACGTTGAAAAGCATCTTTTTTGGGGTAAACTCCAAAATAAGCCAATAAAATACTAGATAAACGTTGTTGCCCATCTAATATTAAATTATGATTCATCCCATCCTTATTGCATACTCCAATTGTCACAGGAGGTACAAAAATTTCCTCCTTCAACCCTCTCACAAATTCTTTCACTTGTTCTTCTGACCAAACAAAGCTTCGCTGATAAGGAGGTAACTCCAAATCTTGTTTCAATAGTAATTCAATCCAATGCTTTAGAGAGTATTCTCCGTAGTAAACTTTCTTATCCATTTAGTTCTTTACTTATTGGTTATATTATATCTTTATATATTGATTATTCAAATCGTCCAAGTTTATTATTTGTTGGCAATAAATCCAGTTTAATGGTTTCTGTGGCTTTCTCTTTCTTTTCATCAACAACCTTTGCATACACTTGAGTTGTTCTCACGTTTGTATGCCCCAACATTTTGCTAACGGTGTAAATATCAGTACCTCCAGCCAGTTGCAGGGTCGCATAGGAATGTCTGCTTGTGTGGAATATACACGGCAAAGCAAGCAACAGCGAACAGGTATAGATTAAACGTAAACCGTTAGGAATAAGCGATATTTCGGTATTTTGCGAAGTTGAAAAAATGCAAACGACAACGGAATATTGAGGTTGTTCAGTTACCAAACCGTTAGCCGGGCAGTTACCGAAACGGGAACAGGTAACGGAAAGCGATGAAAAGAAATCCCCACCGTTTTGTTTGCGTTAATACACAGTGTTTTGCGCATCAAGGGACGCTTATATGGCAAGTAAATTTGCACTTAAAAATATAAGCGTATGAAAGTAGAAAAATTCAAGGTGCTGCTCTACCTCAAAAAGAGCGGACTGGACAAGTCGGGCAAGGCTCCCATCATGGGACGCATTACCGTCAACCGCACGATGGCGCAGTTCGGATGCAAGCTGTCATGCCCTCCCGAACTGTGGAATCCCTGTGAAAGCCGTCTGAATGGCAAGAGCAAGGAGGCGGTGGAAACCAACACCAAGATTGAGAAACTGTTGTTGGCGGTAAACAACGCCTTTGACAACCTTGTGAGCCGTAAAATGGATTTCGATGCCACCGATGTGAAGAATCATTTTCAAGGAAGTATGGAAACGCAGATGACACTCATGCGAATGACTGATGTTGTCTGTGACGACCTCAAAGCCCGTATTGGTATTGACCGTGCGAAAACTTCTTACTCGACTTATCATTATATGCGTCTGACACTTGGTGAGTTCATTGGGCATCAGTACAAGGTCAAGGATTTAGCATTTGGGCAGCTTACGGAACAGTTCATCCATGACTATCAGGTTTTCGCTATGGAGAATAAGGGTTATGCAATAGATACTGTCCGACATCACCTTGCCATACTGAAAAAAATATGCCGTCTGGCTTATAAGGAAGGCTATGCAGACAAAATCCATTTCCAGCATTTCACCCTGCCCAAGCAGTCGGATAAAACCCCACGGGCATTGAGCCGTGAATCGTTCGAGAAAATCCGTGATGTGGAAATTGAACCGCATCGTAAATCTCACATACTGGCAAGGGATATGTTTCTCTTCGGGTGTTATACCGGGGTCTCGTATGCGGATGTGATATCCATTACCGATGAGAACTTGTACACGGACGATAACGGAGCGTTGTGGCTGAAATACCGCAGGAAGAAGAACGAACATCGGGCAAGCGTGAAGTTGCTTCCCGAAGCGATTGCACTGATTGAAAAGTATCACAGTGAGGACAGGGACACATTGTTCCCTTTACTACGCTGGCCTAATCTTAGAAGACACATGAAGGCGTTGGCGGCATTGGCTGGCATCAAGGATGATTTGTGCTATCATCAGGCGAGGCATAGTTTCGCCTCGCTGATAACGCTCGAAGCGGGTGTGCCGATTGAGACCATCAGCCGGATGCTGGGACATTCCGACATTTCCACCACTCAAGTATATGCCCGTGTCAGTCCGAAAAAACTCTTCGAGGATATGGACAAGTTCATAGAGGCGACACAAGATTTCAAACTAACCCTATAAATCCAACAACAATATGCGAAGCACATTTTCATTATTGCCATATATTAACCGCAGCAAGGTGAGGGCTGACGGTACGACCGCCGTACTCTGCCGTATAACCATTGACGGCAAGCAGACCGCCATAAGCACAGGTATCTATTGCCGCCCCGAAGACTGGAACGGCAGGAAGAATGAGATAAAGACCGTCAGGGAGAACAACCGCTTACGGGAATACCTGCGTCTGACTGAGGAAGCCTATACCGAGATACTTAAATCGCAAGGAGTGGTCAGTGCGGAAATGTTGAAGAACCATATTTCCCTGAATAATATCCATCCGACTACCTTATTGCAAATGGGTGAATGGGAACGGGAGCGGTTGAAGAAACATTCCGAGGAAATAGATTCCACTTCTTCCTACCGTCACTCCATGTATTATCAGAAATACCTGACGGACTTTATAGCGTCAATCGGGAAAAAGGAAATTCCTCTTGAAGAAGTGACGGAGGATTTTGGCAAGTCCTATAAAGCTTTCCTGAAGAAGTGCAAGAATTTCAGCTCTTCCCAAACCAACAAATGTATGTGCTGGCTTAATCGTTTATTGTATTTGGCAGTCGATAAGGAGATTATCCGTGTGAACCCCTGCGAGGACTTGGAGTATGAACCGAAGCCGGAGGCAAGGCACAGGTACATCAGCCGCGATGAGTTCAAAAAGATACTTTCCACCCCGATGTATGACAAGCGTATGGAACTGGCAAGACGGGCTTTCATCTTCTCGACCCTGACGGGACTGGCGTATGTGGACATCAAACTTCTTCATCCCCATCATATCGGGACGAATGCGGAGGGCAGACGGTATATCCGCATCAACCGCAAGAAGACAAAGGTGGAGGCTTTCATACCCTTACATCCCATAGCGGAACAGATATTGTCGTTGTACAACACAACCGATGATGAGAAGCCCGTGTTTCCTCTCCCAAGCCGTGATTCACTTTGGTTTGACATCCACGAGATGGGTGTTGCCATAGGCAAGGAGGAAAATCTGAGCTATCACCAAAGTCGGCACAGCTTCGGAACTTTCCTGATTTCAGCGGATATACCGATTGAGAGCATCGCCAAGATGATGGGACATTCCAACATCAGAACTACTCAGGGGTATGCACGGATAACCGATGATAAAATCTCCAAAGACATGGACAAACTGATGGAGCGAAGAAAGAAAATATCGGCTGGCGAAAAGAAAGAAAACAGTATATAATCATCATAAAATAAAGGGATTATGAGCAGAGAAATAATAACAATCAGTAAAATGGGAGCGGTCACCGTACCGACAGCCCCAGTGTGGATGACCCAGTTCGAGATAGCCGACCTGTTCGGGGTGTTCTCTTGCAATATCCGCAAGATGATACAGGCAATTTACAAGAACAAAGAGTTGAACGAAACTGATACGATGAAGTATATCAAGCAAACTGACGGCATCAGTTATGATGTGTATAATTTTGAAATGATTATAGCCATCGCTTTCAGAATATGTAGCAAAGAGACCCTTTTGTTCAGGCGGTTCGTAATAAATGAAATCTGCACCACCAAGAAAGGAATCCCGGTTACATTGTTTGTTTCCTATGGTAAGAATGGCAACCTATGGTATAGTCGAGGTTCTTCCCGTCAGCCACCTGTTCCCGATGCACGGATGCAAAGGTAGCGTGTGGCTCTGACAGCATTGGCAAGGTCGGGCGGCATAGCCGTTTCGGGCAGAATCTTCCTCAACGGGGTTGAGCGTATTCAGCCCGAAAACCTTGCCCCTGCCAACCACACGCATTTTGGGCATCCGGCAACGGAAACAAGCGACTGACGGGAAATCAGAAGAAAGAGAAGGAACGGCTTACAGACGAAGCTAAACATTGATGCTTCATCCGTAAGCCGTTCCTTTTTTATTGTACCATTGCTGTCGCAAACATAGGGCAGACGGCAAACTGCGCTCTTTCAAGAAAATCAGATAGCCGTCTGTCGGTAGGCGGTACGGTAGCTGTCAGTCAGCATCCTTTCGATGTCGGACTCTCGGTAGAGGATTTTGCCGCCCAACTGAATGTAGGCTATCCGCCCTTCGTTGCGGTAATCCTGAAGTGTTCGGCGGCTCACTTTCAACCGTGCCGACACCTCCTTGTCCGTGAAGAAACGCTCCCCGTTCAGTGTCGGGCGGTAGCTGGCAGTCAGATGCTCTACGTTGTCCAGCAGACGGTCAAGACTGCCCATGAAGTGGATTATCCACTCGTTGTCTTTGTTAATCAGTTCGTTCATATTACTCTGGATTTAGTGGAATTATTGTCATTACTCTATTCGGTTATCAGATTGTCCTGCCTTTGAACTTTGCTTCCTTCCGTCTGTCCTCCACGATGGAGACGATACGTTGCACATCTTCGGGACGGTAATAGGTCTTGTGGTTGATTTGGCTGTATGCCAAAGTCCCATTGTCCCGAAGCGTCTGCAAGGTTCGTGGGCTGATATTGAGCATCCGGCATACGTCCTGATTATCCATCCACTCGCTCATTTTCTTTTCGCCGTGCCGATGGCAGATGGCATCCATACGGCAGACGAAGCGGTCGAACTTGGCGACCAGCTCCTCAAAGGTCTTTCTTTCGATTGATACGATTTCCATATTGTCTTTTTTTAGTTGTTACTGTTTCTTATGCCGCAAAGGAATGTATAATCCGTTACTTGACAATGGGTTTCCCGGAAGTGGTAGCATGTTGCGCTGATACGGTAGTCATTGTCCGTGATACCGACTTTTCCTTTGGCGGCTATCATTCCTTCTCCCGCAAAGAAATACATAATCCGGCATCCGGCAATGGATTCAATTTGGTCTGGCAGCAAGTGGCACAGGGTGGTAGAGGTTGGCACAGGCATGGTTCACCGATTGCCCAATCCGCCCAGTCCTTAGCCCTTAATTCCTATATTTAATAAGGACACCACAGCCCAAATAAGAGCTTAATTCAAAATCACCCGTAACTAAACCTTTTTCCCTTTCGGTTATATACATCCGGCAAAACGGTGAAGTCTGCACCGTTATTTCTATCACCATAAAGCAAAACCATACAAAATTGCCTAAGAGAACCCAAGTGCTTGACAGACTGCACTGAAGCATCTTACTTTGCTCCCGATAATCGGTCGAGGTGCTTACCAAGACCACAGTTAATAACTTAATCAATTTGTTTTTTACAATGAAGAGAGAACCAAGCATTACAGAGCAGCAGGCTCGTGAAATCGTGGAAAAGATGGGACGCAGGGAATCCTACACTCCCAAGTCGATGAATGACATCTACAGGCGTATCGGCCTGGAGCCGGATGAGCCGGAACAGCCCGGCAAGACCGTCACGGAAGAAACGGAGACCGCTATGGCGGATGAACCGTCAAGTGAGGCGGTCGGGGAAACAGCAATGCCGCAGAAGCGTGTCAGCAGCAAGCAGCGCAGGCTGTCGCTGGAGGAGTACCGCGCCACCTATCTCCAAGTCCCCAAGATTATCAACCGCAAGCCCGTGTTTGTCAGCGAGACGGTGCGTGACGAACTGGACAGGGTTGTCCGCTTCCTCGGAGGAAAGGGTATGAGCGCATCGGGGCTGATTGAAAACCTCGTCCGCCTGCACCTCGACACCTATCGGAACGACATCGAGCAGTGGCGCAAGCTCTGACGGGATTACAGAAAGTCGGTTAGGCTGGTGAATACACTTCATCGGCTTAACCGATACCCAAGATGAGTGATTACACTCGGAAAACAATCCGACAAGCGGAGGATTGTTATGTCTTCAAAGACATAGCAAGATATATTTTCAGTTACCCGAATAATTCTAAGTAACTGAAAACACCTTCACCGCCGTGGGCAGAATTATCCTCCGCAGTCGGATAATTTCGGGGTTCATTAATCAAAGATTAAACAATGGACAAGCCATAAAATTGAAAAAATAAGAAGTATGAAAAAGAAGAGCAAGTACGGGAGAAATCCCAAGTTGAACCCGAAGACGCACTGCGTGATGGTGCGCTTCGATGATGTGGAATGGAACAGATTCCTGACGATGTACGAGGAATCTAACGTGTACGCGAAAGCCGTCTTTCTCAAGGCGCACTTCTTCGGACAGAAGTTCAAGGTGCTGAAAGTGGACAAGACGCTGGTGGACTACTACACCAAGCTGTCGGATTTCCATGCCCAGTTCCGTGGCATAGGCACGAACTACAATCAGGTCGTCAAGGAGCTGCGCATCCACTTCTCGGAGAAGAAGGCGATGGCGTTGCTCTACAAGCTGGAGGAGTGCACCATCGACCTTGTGAAGCTGAGCCGGGAGATAATGGAGCTTTCAAGAGAAATGGAGGCTAAGTGGCAACAAAGACGGGATGATTCTATGGTATAGCTGGATGTCCCTTTGGTTCGCAGTTCGGCAAGTGAACGAAGTCCGACGGGTAACTTCATTGCCGACCATGTCATTGTCGGACATCTGTTAAGAATAAGAACTAACTGAAAGGGATGAAAATATAGTAGAATCAAGTATCTGGCTTTCTAACTGATAAATAGAAATCTAGATACTTGATTTACAAACTAAATATATTTGATACTCTTTTTGCAAGAATAGTCTACCTGTCAATCCATTCTTTAAGCCTCTGCGCCTTTTCCTTGCTCACTTGTATTTCCGTCTTCGGATAACCTTTCAAACGGACAATCAACTTTCCTCCAAAATAATTACCGAGGAACAAAACGTGCTCTACATTGATGATATATTGGCGGTTTGCCCGGAAGAAATAGTCCGGGTTCAGTTGGTGTTCAAGTTCATCCATTGACACATTGACCACTTCGGAAGTGCCATTGTTGAGACGAAGATGTACAATCTTGTTTTCTGTTTCGATATGGTTGATGTCCGAAACTCGCACGGTCTTATATCCGTCACGATAAGGAAGCAGGAAACGCTCCCTATAACGGAACTTGCTCTTCTGTAAGGCGTCAAAAAGCTGTTGCAAGTTTTCGTCGGTATAATTCTTTCCGGCTTTGACTGCCTTGTCAATGGCCGCTTCAAGTTCATCCGGATCCAGCGGTTTCAGAAGATAGTCAAAACTGTTGAACTTGAATGCCTGTACTGCATATTCATCGTATGCGGTGGTAAATATGATGGGAACGGTTGCCTGGGCATGTTTAAGAGCCTCGAAACTCAAACCGTCAGTTAGCCGGATATCAGCAAGGATGAGGTCTGTGGTTTTGCCAGATTGAAAGAATTCGACTGTTTCTTTGATGCTGGCAAGCGGACCTTCAACAATAAATGTTCTGTCAATATCGTTCAGCAGCCTTATGAGGCGTTTGGCATTGCGCTGTTCGTCTTCAAGAATCAGTATTTTCATAAGGGTTGATGTTTTTTATGATGAGCAGACTTACCGAATAGAAGTTTTCGGCATTCTCTATCTTGACCTTTTTATCACAAAGTAAAGCATATCGTTCTATGATATTTTTAAGTCCTAAACCGGTTGATTCGATTGGGGACATCAAAGGTCGTTTCAGGTTGCAGACGGTTATGTAATCATCGGACAACTTTATGTTGATAACCAACGGATGTTCAGATGAAAAGCTGTTGTGTTTTATTGCGTTTTCTACAAGAAGCTGCAATACAGCCGGAGGAAGAAAACCTTTGCATTGTCTGACGCCCGGACTTACTTTTGCAATGACCCCTTCGTTGTGGCGTACTTTCATCAAATACAAGTATGAATCAAGAAACTTGATTTCGTCGGCAACGGGTATCAGATTGCGGTCCAGATTGGTGATGATGTATCGGTACACTTTCGATAGGTTACTCAGGAATTTTCCGGCAAGCTCGGTATCTTCCTCAATCAGTTCCAGCAGGTTGTTGAAGTTGTTGAACATGAAGTGCGGGTTGATTTGCAGTTTCAGCGAGTTGAGTTGCGACTGCAAGGCGATCTCTTTTTCCTTCATCAGCGCCATTTCGAGTGCTTGTTTCTCGTCGCGCGCCTTGATGTAAGACTGAAGGTAGAAGGAGTTGGCATAGACGCTTGACAGGAAGGTAGATATCATGGCAAAGGTGTATGCGCCTTTCATGTTGAGGAGTTCGTCGAGAAGCCCGTTGTCGGTTTCGTCCCATAGGAAATTGAACAAGGTTATCATACCGAACGCAACGATATTGTTCAGTGCCATTAGGCAGGATGCATAGACCATTCCCCACACGTAGGATGTCCTGAACGGCAATACCCTGAAGACCAGAAAACAGAATCCTAAGGATATGTAGGTAAAAAGCATACACAGCAGAAAATCGACCATGTAATCAGCGATTGTCATTCCCGGCAATTGGTCGATGGTCTTGTCATCGAGTATAAACCACATGACAAGGTAGAATACATAGGAGACGGCAGATAGCAACAGGCCGTTCTTCCAACTCATTATTTTCATTTTCACTTGGGTCATATCGGGTGCAAAGTTACTCTTGATTCGGCAAAGATAAGGCTTTACTCCTTTGGTTGATAGGATAAACAGGCTGAAACGGATAAAATTACTATCGAAACGATAATAACTATTGGTGAAATACACATTGTATTTGTTAAAACCGATCTGCACTTGAAAGATTATCCTTTTTTCGGTCTTAACTGTCAGTTTGGATAGTTCGGACTTTAATTTATCCGCTTCGATACTCTTTGAATTGCAAGAACTTTTATAGGGGTATAATTTTGCATCTCAAAAAAAAGTGTATGAAAATTGAAACAGAACGTCTTGTAATCAGAGACTTTCAAAAGAGAGACGTTGTTGGACTTTTGGAATATCTTTCAAATCCTCGTGTGAATTGCTTTGCCGCCGACCGCCTTTGTTCTGAAGAGGCGGCATTCGTATATATGCAGTATTCCCAAAAAGATATGCAACGCTATGCAGTGAGTTTGAAAAAGGAGGACTTTATAATCGGTGATGTTTTCGTTTTGCGTGAAAATGAAGATACTTACAATGTGGGCTGGCATTTCAACAAACGTTTTGAGGGCAAAGGATTAGCTCGTGAAGCGGTTATCGGATTGTTGGATTATCTTTTTCGGGAGGCGGGTGCACGGCGTATCTATGGATTTGTGGAAGATGACAATATTCGCTCCAAACGCTTATGCGAACGCCTTGGTATGCGCCGCGAAGGATGCTTCAAGGAATTTGTGACATTTATAAACAATCCTAACGGCACCCCGAAATATGAAGATACCCGTGTTTATTCCATTCTAAAAAAAGAATGGAATTCAATCAGTGCTAAATCAATTACGAATAATTAAGAACAAGAAAAGAATATGAACAAGCGATTCATTATCATTAATTTCGCCGCATTTGCCGTCATGCTGTTTCTGTCGACTGGATGCAAGCAGGACGGTAAGCAGGATGCGGTACCGAGTTATCGGGTCATAACAGTATCGTCCATGCCGGTGGAAATATCCGAATCTTATTCCGCCACTATCCGCGGGCGACAAGATGTGGATATCATGCCGCAAATATCCGGCCGCATCACGCGTCTATGCGTGAAGGAGGGCACACGGGTGACGACAGGGCAAGTACTGGCAGTGATAGACCAAACACCCTATCTGGCAGCCTTACGCACAGCTTTGGCTAATGTCAGCGCAGCACGGGCAAAAGCGGAAACGGCACGAATCGAACTGCAAGGTAAGCAAGCCTTGTTTGATGAGAAGGTAATATCCGAATACGACCTTTCTCTTGCCCGAAACCAACTAGCTGTGGCACTTGCCGAACTCCAACAGGCCGAGGCGCAGGAAGCGGATGCACGAAACAACCTCTCTTATACTGAAATCAAAAGTCCGAGTAACGGCGTGGTAGGCACATTGCCCTACCGCATCGGTGCGCTTGTCAGTCCCAACATGGAGCAGCCTTTCACGGTCGTGTCCGACAATGCGGAGATGTATGCCTACTTCTCCGTGTCGGAAAACATGCTGCGACACCTATCCACTCGCTACGGCTCGATTGACAGCCTGATAGCCAAGATGCCGGAAGTGAGCCTGCAACTCAACGACGGTAGTCTGTACAAAGCGAAGGGACGCATCGAGACCGTAAGCGGTGTGGTGGACCCTGCGACCGGAGCGGTGCAGATCAAAGCCCTGTTCCCCAATCCCGAACGCGAACTGCTGAGCGGCAGCATCGGCAACATCGTCCTTCGGAACCCCCAAACGGATGCCATCACCATTCCCATGACCGCCACCGTGGAACTGCAAGACAAAATCATCGCCTACCGACTGAAAAACGGACGGGCGGAAGCTGCCTATCTCACGGTGGACCGCCTGAACGATGGCAACCGGTTTATCGTAAAAGAAGGTCTCTCGGTCGGCGACACCCTCATCGCCGAAGGCGTGGGACTGGTGAGAGAAGGCATGAGCATAACCCCTAAAGACGAAACGAAATGAAGCTACGATTTTTTATAGACCGCCCGGTGTTCTCGGGCGTTATCTCGGTGGTGATTGTGCTGTTGGGCGTCATCGCCATGTTCTCCCTGCCGGTGGAGCAATATCCCGACATCGCCCCGCCCACCATCAATGTATGGGCATCCTATCCCGGAGCCAACGCCGAAACCGTGCAGAAAGCCGTGATAGTGCCGCTGGAAGAAGCCATCAACGGCGTGGAAGACATGACCTATATGACCTCCACGGCATCGAACACGGGAGACGCCTCCATCAACATCTACTTCAAGCAAGGAGCCAATGCCGACATGGCAGCCGTGAACGTGCAGAACCGTGTGAACGCCGCATTGAGCCAGCTTCCGGCAGAAGCCACCAAGACCGGTGTCACCACCGAAAAGCAGCAGAATGCCGAGCTGCTGACCTTTGCCCTCTACTCGCCCGATGACCGCTTCGACCAGACGTTTCTGAACAACTACATGAAAATCAATGTCGAACCGCGACTGAAGCGCATCAGCGGCGTGGGAAAGGCGCAACTGTTCGGCTCCAATTACAGCATGCGCCTCTGGCTGAAGCCCGACCGTATGGCGCAATACGGGCTCATACCCGACGACATATCCGCCGTACTCGCGCGGCAGAACATCGAAGCCGCCACCGGCTCCTTCGGTGCCAATCACCCCACGGCCAACGAATACACAATGAAGTACCGCGGACGCTTGTCCGGTGCCGATGAGTTTGGCGAACTGGTAGTCAAGTCCTTGCCGGGTGGCAACGTGCTTCGGCTGAAAGAGGTTGCCGATGTGGAGCTGGGCGATGAATACTACAACTACTCCTCCCAAGTGAACGGCCATCCGGCAGCCATGATGATGATAAACCAGAAGGCAGGGTCCAATGCGTCGAGCACCATCAACGAGATTCACGAAGTGCTCCACGAACTGGACCGTGACCTGCCCGAAGGAGCGGAATTCGTAGTGCTTACCGACACCAACAAGTTTCTGTATGCCTCCATCCGCTCGGTCATCCGCACCTTGCTGGAGGCGATACTGCTGGTTATCGTAGTGGTATATGTATTCTTGCAGGACATCAAGTCAACGCTTATTCCTGCCATATCCATCTTCGTTTCCATCATCGGCACGTTCGCCGTGATGTCCATGATAGGCTTTTCCATCAACCTGCTCACCCTGTTTGCGCTTGTGCTTGCCATCGGCACCGTGGTCGACGATGCCATCGTGGTGGTGGAAGCGGTGCAGGCGAAGTTTGATGAGGGCTACCAGTCGGCGGTGCTTGCGGCCGATGATGCCATGAAAGACGTTTCATCGGCCATTCTGACCTCTACCATCATCTTTATGGCAGTGTTCTTTCCCGTTGCCATGATGGGCGGCACTTCGGGAGCCTTCTATGCGCAGTTCGGCATCACGATGGCGGTTGCCGTGGGCATCTCGGCCATCAATGCCTTCACCCTCTCACCGGCACTTTGCGCCCTGTTGCTGAAGCCCTATATCGACGAGCACGGCAATACAAAGGACAACTTTGCAGCCCGTTTCCGAAAGGCGTTCAATGCCGTTTTCTACCGTCTGAGCCGACGCTATGTGCGTGGAGTGATGTTCATCCTCCACCGCCGGTGGCTGATGTGGAGCTCTATAGCAGTGTCCTTTGTATTGCTGGTGCTGCTGGTCAACGCCACCAAGACGGGCCTTATCCCCGAAGAAGACACCGGAACGGTCATGGTGAGCATGAATACGAAGCCCGGCACGTCAATGGCGCAGACCGTCAAGGTGATGGAGCGCATCAACAGCCGCCTCGACAGTATCGGCGAGATAGAATACAACGGTGCGGTTGCCGGCTTCTCTTTCAGCGGTTCCGGTCCGTCGCAGGCCATGTATTTCGTGACACTCAAAGACTGGGAACAGCGTGAGGGAGAGGGGCAGTCGGTCAACGACGTCATCGGAAAAATCTATGCCGCCACCTCCGACATCCCTGATGCCACGGTGTTTGCCATGTCGCCCCCAATGATAGCCGGATATGGCATGGGGAACGGCTTTGAGCTCTACTTGCAGGACAAGGCAGGCGGAGACATTACCGCTTTCAAGAAAGAGGCGGACAAGTTTGTCGAGGCCTTGTCGCAGCGGCCCGAAATAGGCGAAGTCTATTCCTCCTTTGCCACAGACTATCCGCAATACTGGGTGGATATCGACGCCGCCAAATGCGAGCAGTCGGGAGTGTCGCCCGCAGAGGTGCTTTCCACCCTGTCGGGCTATTATACCGGACAATATGTTTCCGACTTCAATCGCTTCTCCAAGCTCTACCACGTCACCATGCAGGCTCCGGCGGAATACCGTGTGAATGCAGAGTCCATTCATCATATCTATGTACGCACCTCTGATGGCGGCATGGCACCGTTGAGCCGGTTCGTGCGTCTGACCAAGACCAACGGTCCGTCAGACCTCACCCGCTTCAACCTGTTCAATGCCATCTCCATCAATGGGTCTCCGGCCCGGGGTTACAGTTCGGGGCAGGTGCTCGAAGCCATCAGTGAGACGGCACGCAAGGTTCTCCCGGCAAATTACACCTACGAGTTTGGCGGCATCTCGCGCGAGGAGAGCAAGACAACCAACAATGCCACGCTGATATTCCTGCTCTGTATGGTCCTGGTCTATATGATTCTGTGTGCCTTGTACGAAAGCGTGTTTATTCCCTTTGCGGTTCTGCTGGCAGTGCCTTGCGGGTTGATGGGCAGTTTCCTGTTCGCATGGCTCTTCGGTCTGGAGAACAACATCTACATGCAGACCGGTCTGATTATGATTATCGGCCTGCTTGCCAAGACCGCCATCCTGCTTACCGAATATGCAGGCAAGCGGCGGTCGGAAGGCATGACACTGGCACAAGCGGCATACAGTGCGGCAAAAGTCCGTCTGCGCCCCATCCTGATGACCGTGTTGTCTATGGTGTTCGGCCTTATCCCGCTGATGCTGGCTCACGGAGTGGGTGCCAACGGTAGCCGTTCGCTTGCCACAGGTGTAATCGGCGGAATGATTGTAGGTACATTGGCTCTGTTGTTCCTCGTGCCTTCATTGTTCATCGTCTTCCAATATATCCAAGAACGTATTAAGCATAATTAAATGAAAAAGACAGCAATATATATCATATTGTCAGGATGGATGCTTACCGGCTGTGGCACGTACAGCCGGTATCATCGCCCCGACCTCTCGATGGAGAATCTGTATAGCACCCTTCCGGCAGACGCCGATACCACCACTCTGGCCTCCCTGTCGTGGCGGGAAATGTTTACCGACCCTAAACTTCAGTCCTTGATTGAAACAGGACTTGACCGAAACACAGACCTCAATGTGGCACGGCTACGGGTGGAAGCGGCAGCCTCCGCCTTGCTGACAGCTAAACTCTCCTATCTACCCTCACTCGGACTGAATGCCGAAGGTAATGCCGGCAAGCACGATGGAGCAACGGCAAAGACATATAATGCAGGAGCGACAGCAAGCTGGGAACTGGACATCTTCGGCAACCTCACAGCTGCAAAACGTGGTGCCGCTGCCGCCTTGCAAGGAAGCCGTGATTACCGGCAAGCCGTACAGACTCAGCTTGTCGCCACTATTGCCGACAGTTACTATACCCTTGCCATGCTCGACGCGCAAATGGCAATAAGCCACCGCACCCTTGAAAACTGGCAGACTACCGTGCGCACTCTCGAAGCATTGAAAAAAGCCGGACAGTCAAACGAAGCCGGTGTATTGCAGGCAAAAGCGAACGTGATGCAGCTCGAATCGTCCCTATTATCCATCCGCAAGAGCATCTCCGAAACAGAAAACGCCTTGTTTGCAATACTTGCCATGCCGTCACACTCAATAGCACGAAGTAATCTGGTCGAAGCAGCTTTCCCCGATACCGTCTCTATCGGAGTCCCCTTGCAGTTACTTTCCAACCGTCCCGATGTGCGTCAGGCAGAAATGGAACTGGCGCAGGCGTTCTACACAACCAATGCGGCACGTGCCGCATTCTACCCCCATATCACCCTTTCGGGAACACTTGGATGGACCAATAACGGTGGCGGTATAATCACCAATCCCGGACAATGGTTGCTCAATGCCATCGGTTCCCTGACACAGCCCTTGTTCAATCGAGGCGCAAACATCGCCAACCTGAAGACTGCCCAAATCCGCCAGGAAGAAGCGAAGTTACTGTTCCAACACTCTTTGTTGAACGCAGGCAAAGAGGTAAACGATGCTTTGACCGCATGGCAGACTGCGAAATCGCAACTTGAAATCAATGCTCGGCAGGTGGAAACATTATGCGATGCCGTGCGGAAAACAGAATCACTGATGCGTCATTCCAATATTACCTATCTGGAAGTATTGACCGCCCAGCAATCTCTCCTTGAAGCGGAAGTGCAACAGCTGCAAACTCGTTTTGAACGCATACAAAGTGTAATCAAACTTTATCACGCGTTGGGAGGAGGACGATTTTAATTCGTAAGAGAATAGATGGAATTTGTACGTAAGGCAATAGCATTAAGTCACACTTTCATAATTCTAATAGTAGTAGCCATTGCATTTACTTGTCATAATGAATGGCAGGAAGTGGAAGCATTGGAGGTTGGCAACCGGCATATAGATGAATTCAGGAAGGAGGTAAACCGTATTCATATCCAACTGATAGAGTTTTCGCTATTAGGAGAAACTGCATTGGATTGGGACGAAACGGATTTGGAGAATTACCATGCCCAACGCATTGCATTGGACAGCACATTGTGCCTGTTCAATGAAACTCATGTAATTGGACGTATTGACAGTGTGCGCAGTCTTTTGGAAGATAAGGAACGGCAGATGTTTCAGATTGTTCGGTTAATAGACGAACAACAATCCATCAACAAGAAGATTGCCAGTCAAGTACCTCTCATTGTTCAGACAAGTATGCAGGAACAGCCCAAGAAACCGAAACGAAAAGGGTTCTTGGGCATATTCGGCAAAAAAGAGGAAACGAAGCCGCCGACAACAACAACTACGCTTCGTTCACCCAATAGAAGCATGGTCAGTGAACAGAAAGAGCAAAGCCGTCGATTGTCGGAACAAGCCGACAGTCTTGCCGCCCGCAATGCAGATCTTAACAGGCAGTTGAAGGGGCTAATCTGTCAAATAGAAAATAAGGTACAAGCCGACCTGCAAGGGCGGGAAGACGAAATAGTTGCCATGCGTGGAAAGTCATTTATGCAGGTAGGCGGTTTAATGGGATTCGTCCTTCTGCTGTTGTTAATTTCCTACATCATCATACACCGTGATGCAAAGAGTATCAAACAATACAAGCGCAAGACAACGGATTTGATAGGGCAACTGGAACAATCCGTACAACGGAACGAGGCACTGATAACGTCAAGGAAGAAGGCGGTACATACTATCACCCATGAACTGCGCACACCGCTGACAGCAATAACAGGCTATGCCGGACTGATACGGAAAGAACAGTGTGAGGATAAGTCCGGGCAGTATATCCAAAACATACTGCAATCCTCCGACCGTATGCGGGATATGCTTAACACTTTGCTTGACTTCTTCCGCCTGGACAACGGCAAGGAACAGCCCCGTCTGT
>ERZ791607.564-NODE-564-length-34191-cov-4.799449_pt1 | contig 34191 bp, 54 predicted proteins | sample MGYA00509964_ERZ791607 | MGnify/ENA primary metagenome ERZ791607 (study PRJEB30046, sample SAMN00791907) | human gut metagenome | study: EMG produced TPA metagenomics assembly of the A metagenome-wide association study of gut microbiota in type 2...
AAGGGTAATAAGTAGTATAGTACTGAAAGTTAAAGAGTTTTTGATACCCCGTTGACCACCCGAAAATGAATCGTTCGGGGTATGTGGATACTGGCGCAACGTTGTGTGATAATGTCTTGACAAACGAGGGTACACCATGTCAGTCAACATAAAAGCGCTGCAGCAAGCCAAACAGGCAATACGTTCGAAACTGGAGCAATACGCTAAAGCCAGTCAGAAGACCGTGACTGTCGGCATCCATTCGGACGCAGGTGAGCATCCTGACTCGGGAATCACTAACGCACAGCTTGGCGCATTGTTGAATTACGGTAACCCGGATAACAAATTGTACGGTAATCCTGCACCCATCCCGCCGCGCCCCTGGCTGATACCCGGTGTACAGAGTGGTAAACAGGATATCGTGGACACCGTCGCTCACGGTGTGGCTAATGATTTACCGTTTGACCAGATGCTTGAACAAGTGGGCGCATTCGCAGCCGGTGCGGTGCAGCAATACATGACTGACCTTCGCACGCCACCGAACAGCGATTACACAATCGAACAGAAAGGTTCGGACAATCCACTTATCGACACCGGTGCACTACGCGCAAGCGTAACGTACAAGGTAACCAACGAAAAACCTGACGAGGGTATCTTATGAGTCTGTCAATGCGTGGTCATATTGACAACGTGTTTAAATCTGTACCGGCGACACACGTGGGTAAATCTGGCACATACGTGGACGGCATCTGGGTCACCTCGACATCCGGACCAGTTGCATTCACGGTGAACATTCAGCCACTGAACGACAAAGAAATTGATTTTCTGCGTCAGGGCGGTCAGCGCATTGTTGACCCACGTAAAATATACGTTAACAATGGTGACCTCGACTCAATCGCACTCGATGGTGAATGGGTATTCCTTGGTCAGCGCTGGAAAGTCATTCGCACTGACAATCGTCCGTGGCGTAAATACTGTAAGGTAATCGTGGACCGCTATGACCAACAATGAAATCTTTGCGGCTCTCAGACCGCATATACTCAACGTGACGGGTGTCAGTGAGTGTATCCTTGCCGACCCCAACGGACCATCTCCGAACGGCCCATACGCGTCTGTGAGGCCACGTCAGAGCATCCGTGAACGTGGTCAGGCGAACATCATCATGACCGACGGCGCAAATGATACTATCGTGTATGAAATTCGCGCACAGATTGTCGCATCCTGTGAAATTAATTTCTTCCGTGGTGAAGCAATGCGGTACGCTGAAATGCTGAAGGAATGTCACAAGCGTCCGGACGTGTGCTGGCCCCTGTGGAAAGCTGGTATCGGATGGGGTGGGACTGAACCTGTTAACAACCTGACAGCGCTGCAGGCGAGCAACTTCGAACAGCGTGCACAAATCATCGTTAAACTGCTTTACGAAGCGGTGAACACGGTGACAGTGAATAATATTCTGCACGTTCCTTTCACCATTGGTGAGGGTATGGACCAGGTATATTTCGAAAATGGCACGCTTCAGTTAAGATATGTTGACGCCGAACCCGGTATGAACTATCAATCTGGTGAAATTTCGATATAATGGTCAATGTGTGCACACTGTAACTTACGAGGACTCGTAAATGTCTTTTCCAATTGAACAAATCATCCCGATTACAACCCGGATTTCTCCGGCGGGATTGAGTACGGCAAACTTCGCTTCCGCGATGTTGTTTGCTAAAAACTCTGAACTCCCGGTAGGTTTCACCGAAGACACGGTGCGTACCTACTATTCCACCGCTTCTCTCGCTGCTGATTTTGCCACCACGACCGAGACGTACAAGGCTGGTGCCAAATTCCTCGGTTCTACTCCGGCGGTACCGAAACTCACCGTGTGGGCTACTGCGGCTGCGGATGATAATATCACCGCGACACTGACCAAAGCGTTCGACAAGCATTACTGGTACTGGACCCTTGTCACTAAAGACGTGCTGGCGACAGAAGCAGATGTATTGTCGATTGCATCCTGGTGTGAAGATAACAGCGTTATGTTCCCGAACAGCCAGACTGGTACGGCTGCAACTGAAATTCGTGACCCGAACGTTACCGATGACATCTGTTCACAGCTGAACACGCTGGGCTATCGTCACGCGTTTACCGTTGCTCATGCGACCGACCCGTATGCGGCCTATGCGCTCATCAAGCATTCCGCCTCGGTCAATTACAGCGCTGACAACAGCACTATTGACACTGAGTTTAAAAAATCTCCGGGTGTTGCCGCCGAAGACCTGTCCGACACCGAACAGAACGCGATGGTCGCCAAACGTTGCGCATTCTACAGCGTGCTTGACCTGCGGGGCAGCACCGACAGCGGTCGCTGGCTGCAGACGTGGTCGCACAGTACCTACGGTGAGTCTATTTCCGATATCGTCGATTTGGACGCATTTGTGAACTCTCTGCGTGTGGAACTGTACAATACCATCGTTAACCAGACCACCAAACTCCCGCAGACCCCGGTCGGTCAGGAAGCGCTCATCGGTGCGGCAAAACGTGTCGGTAAGCAGTACATCCGTAACCGCTATCTCGGCCCGCGCAATTACACCAGTCCTGACACCGGTCTGGAAGCGTACACCGATGGCTTCGAAGTGCTGACCAAAGCTACCGACATTCTCGACCTGTCCGATTCTGACCGCGCGGCACGTAAGTCTGCACCGATTAACATGCGCGTGTTCAAAGCTGGCAGTATCCGCATCTGTGACGTCACCGTTGACGTTTATTAATGGAGAATGACCGATGTCATTAGAAAACTTTTCCACAAGTAACACGGTCATCACAATTAATGGCCGCATCATTTCTGATTTCGGGGAGTCTGACCCGCCGTATACCGATGAACCGATTGACGCATCCACTGTGTTACGTCGCGGTCTGGGCGGTAATGCTATTCGTCTGGACCGTATCAACCCGGGCCGTCGTGTCACGCTGAACCTCAACCCCGGCTCTGCTGACTCCGCGTATATCAACGGGCTGTTTCTGAGCAAGGCTAACATTGAGTTAACCTATACTCAGATTGGCACGCTTGATGCTGCTGTCGGTGCAGAAGGTGTGATTGTGAACGATGGTCCGCGTGGGCGTGGTGGTCAGACAATTACCGATGACCAGTGGATTTTTGAGTTCAGTAGTTGGACGCCGAGTAAGGGTCCGGCAAGCTAAACGAAAGGGGCCAATTGGCCCCTTAGTTATTTACGGTTGAGCATGGCGGCGCGACAGGTGTTTTCTGCAATATCTGCGCATTCTTCAACGATATCGCGGACACTTTCGGGGAACTCAGACATGCACGCACGAATCGCGGTTGCTGCATCCGGTACTACCTGATATTGCTCGCTGTCCATTGCGGTCAGCCTGAATGCAGCCAGCTCCCTGACGATTAGATTACCAAAATCAATTCCCACAACAGCCTCGCCGCTACTGATTCTCTGAAGCAGCTCTCTGTTGTCGATGCTAAATTTGCTGGTCATTGGCTGACTACCCTTCCAAGTTCTGCGCAAATAAATCCTGCTATTATCGCGCCGCAGTGCCCGGCAATAAGCGCCCAAACAGGCACGTCAATCTTTGCCGCTACCATGCTTATCGGCGTAGCTCCCAAGCCGATGAATGCGATAGTGAGATATATTTTCCAACGTTCCGCCATCACTCAGCCTCCACTTTGATACAATATTTCTGTAAAAAATCACCCACTTTCTGCCAGTCCGGTTCCACGTTCATCAGACGGGCAAAGAAAATCAGCAACGACTGGTACGGATAGAACAACCACCAACGGACTGACACTCTGCATTTCATTTTCTTTTACTCCGAATGTGAAAGTCCGCCTTATCCATCATATCTTTACGCCAGCAAATGCCGGTGCCCATGTACGCCGGGTCATCACTTTCCGCATGACCAAATTCATTTTCATGATACGTGCAAATCGTGTCGGTCTGCCCGTCATAAATCTGGAATTGCTTACCCTGTGCAGCGTGGGCGCTGTTGCAGTAAATTGTTGCCGACAGTGCCGCAGCCATGATGACTGCCAACTGAATTTTAAATTTGCGCCATGCTTTACGGTCTTGTTCGCGAATCATTTTGTCTCTCCTGTTGTTCTGTTGAGGTAACTATAACCCACCTTGACGCCGCCGTCAACAATTGATCGATGATTTCGTCAAGTGTACACTGTAACGACTAACAACCGGAGAAATAACAATGTCACTCGTTAAAACTTTTACCGCTGGCGACATCACCGTGAACGCCGCGATGCCTTCCGCAATCGAGCAGGATGAACTGTTATCCCTGGTGAGCGCACAGTTTATCGCACACGCCGCCAACGTTTACAAAAACGGCGGTGAACTCGGTGTCAAAGATGTGACCCTGCTGCTGACCGCTGTACCGCATCACATCAAGCAACGCATTGCCGAGGTGCTCCTGAGCAAGGCAATGACAGCAGGTACCAACACGAAAATCACGGTGAATGATTTCCCCGGTAAAATGATGACGCTAAATACTCTGCTGGCCGAATTGTTTCTGTGGGTTTACGCTGATTTTTTCGATTACGTGCAAAACGCAAACAGAGACGAGTAAAGGACACCGGGCGACCCAGTCCGGTCAACTGGTACTTTATGCGGGTTTGCACGGGTATCGAAGGGGTGTGCCCACCTCTTTGTACATGGGCGCAGTTAAAAGATGGTACAATATCGCTTGCTGAAGTCGAACAATTTCACTTTGCGATGGATGAATTGCAGGGTAAGTATATTGAGGCGATAAACAATGCAAGAAATTCCCCTAAATAACGGTGCGGCTAATGCCCATCAGACCTTCACGGTCAAGCTGGGTGACAACGTTCTCGACTTTACGCTGGATTACATCAGCTATACTGACAAGCCCGCATGGACAATGACTGTCTCACAGGATGGTGTTAACTACATCACCGGTGCAATGCTTGTCCCAAATGCTGAGGTCAGTAAAGCATACCGCGCCGGACTGGGTCGCTTCTTCTTCGTGGGTGATGAGGTAACCATTGACAACCTCGGCGTTGATAACCATCTTCTGTGGGTGCCTGAATAATGGCTAACATCATCACGCAGTTCCTCATCGGTCTCGGCATCTCTTACGATGGTAAAGGTGCTGAACAGGCTGAAAAAGATATCGACAATCTCGGTAAATCGGCAGAGCAAGCCGGTAGCCAGATGGACGATGTCGGCAAGTCGCTCGACAAGGGTGTTAAAACCGGCGTAGAAAATTCAAAATCACGCATTATGAGTCTGGTTGCCACGTTCAAAGGTGCCGGACTTGCGATGTCCGGTGTTGCTGCGGGCGTCGGCGCAGCGTGGGCGTTTGAGTCGAAGAAAGCGCAACAGGCTTATGACCTGAACAACCAGCTTGCAACCAGTCAGTTCGGACCAACTGAGGTTTACGGACTCGGTGCGCTGGCCGAACAGCGCGGCGGAGACCGGCAGGCAACGACAAACAGCCTTTTAAACATTGAGCGTGGGATTAACCGAATTCAGACCGGTGACGTTGGGATGATTCAGCAACTGGCGGTTGCGGGAATCCGTGTCGATAATCCCACCGGACGTACGCGCGAAGACATTTATAGTGACATCGCCGGGCAATTCCAGCGCCTCGATACAACGCGTCAGAGCAACGTGGCAGAGGTTTTAGGTCTCGACCCGGCCACCGTCAGAGTGTGGCAGGAGTTCGGCGCTACAACGCTGGAAGTGTCAAAAGCACGTGCCGCTGAACTGGGTTACACCGAACAGCACAATGCCGCGCTGAACGCAATCAATCAGACTATTCTCGACACGCAGCAGAAAATGGAGGGACTGGGTAACACCATTGCCGACATTCTTGCACCGAGCATTAAAACCCTGGCTGATGACCTGCTGACGCTTGCCAGTGGTGTAACTAACTGGATGAACAATCACCGTGACCTCATTGATGACATCTCTAGCGGCTCATGGTACGACAAGTACGTGGTGGGAAGTGCTGACAAAGCTGCCGCATGGATTGGTGATAAAACGGGATTTGACCCCCGGAACGTCGGCAAAAACACACAGGATTTTCTTAACACTACGGGGACAACGGTTAATAACAACATCGTCAATAACACGACGAATACCGAACAGCTTCCACCGTGGGCATGGCAACCACAGCGGGGGAATTCATCTCCGGTTAACTACATCGTAAATAACACAACGAATACCGAACAGCTTCCACAGCAGGAGAGTTCATCCCCGGTTAATGACGGTTCATATGGTGCCGAAGCAAGTCCGGTGACCAATAATTACGCGCAGCAAAGTCAGCAGCTGACTCGGATTATGGAATCCATAAACCGTCCGATTCAGCTTAACGGTAATTTTACCACACAGGGTGACGTGATACTGGACGGTAACGCAATTGGTCGTTATACCGTGAATCATCTTGAGACGCAGGTGTATCCGCAGGCGATTGACCAGACCCGGCAAAGGAGTTACTGACAATGGATTTGCGCCAGTATGAAATACTCATTGACACAAAGAATTTCATTACGCAGTCGTACCCTATGCTCCGGTGCTCGTTCGATGTGACAACATATACCGGCGACAGCCTGAGCACCTGTGAGTTTCGTTTGTGGAACCTTGCGTCAACAACGAAGATTGAACCGAATCAGACCGTTGTTTTTCGCGCCGGGTATCAGTCGCGCATTGGTCAGATTTTTACCGGATTTGTCACTAACGTTTTCACCATTCGTGACGGTACCGACATCATCACACGTGTGACGTGTCGCAGCGGCAGTAACGTGCTCGACGGTGGGACAACGAGTGCAAGTTTCGGTAAGGGCGTGACATTGTTTGACGTTTTGACCAGTCTTGCACAGGACTGGTCAAAACCGTTATATCTTGTCAATAGTGTGGACAAATTTAGCTCTATTGTCATGGCTGGTGGCTACAACGTTAGCTCCGATATCAGCAAGGAACTTGACATTCTGGCTAAGGCATACGACTTTGAATGGCATCTGTACGCCGGACAGGTGTTCGTCGGATTTCCATCTGATGACCGTAAAGCCACGCCTGTCAAAATCAGTTCCGCCACCGGGATGATTGATGCACCCACGCTTCACGGTGGCATTGATGGTGTATTCTGCGACGTCAAAATGCGTCTTGACCCCCGTATGACACCTGCATCGGTGCTTAATATTGAATCAAAATGGCCTAAATTTGATTTCGGGGCGGTGGAGTTCCAGACAACCGTCGACGCTAAACTGGAAGGTGACTGGAACGTTCAGACCATTCAGCATACCGGAGACACACATGGTCCCGACTGGTACACATTTGTCAAAGCTGTGCGTGCCGGGTCAATGGATACCACCACGACAAACAGTGATGTCGGTAATCGTCTTATTTACGGACGTGTTGGTGTGCAGGGTGAGGATGCCAGTCAGCAGCAGGATTTCCGTACCGAGGTGCGTAAACTTGGACAAAGCCTGGGCATCAGTCCTAACTGGATTATGGCTGTAATCTCTGCGGAGTCTAACTTCAATCCACAGTCAAAGAACAGCAAATCCGGCGCGGTAGGACTAATTCAGTTTACCGACACCGGATGGACAAGTGCGTTTCAGAGTAAGTACGGTCGGAATAAAAATATCATCCTGTCAATGACCGCGGCCGAACAGGTGAAAGGCCCGGTGACCGACTATCTCAACCAGTACAAAGGGCGTTACAAAACGATGGGCGATGTGTACATGGCTGTATTCAGTCCAGCATTCATCGGCAAACCTTCCTCAACCGTGATGTACTCATCACCGTCCAAAGCGTACAATCAGAACGCAGGGCTTGACACGGACCATAAAGGTTACATTACTGTCGGCGACGTGTGGCGACGTGTTGAGGAACGATTCAGACAAGGTAAGGCGTACATGTTATGAGTTTAATCAACCTTCTGGTAAAGCGCGGCCCACAGCTTGGGTCGCTTCAGTTCGATGCCGTCCTGTCTGATGACCTTGATGCCAGCGTGGACATTGTGCAGTACCCTATTGAAACAGGTACGCCAATTGCGGACCACATCATTTATCAGCCTATTCGTTACACGATGACAGGTGCGGTATCGAACAACCCATTGAAAGTCAGTATCACTGATTTCACCGGGACGTTGACAAATCTCGTCGATGACAATCCGTTTATTGCCGCGGGCGCGGGTCTGTTCGCGGGGTGGTTGAGCGGCTCGAATGAAACTCGCTCCAGTACGACACTGAACACTTTGCTAGATTTCATGTACTCCGGTCAGGTATTCACAGTGGATACGGGTGAAATCACGCTGAACAATATGGTCATTCAGCGTATCGGGCGCTCCAAAGACCCGGAGAATGAGAATGGACTGATATTTGTTGCTGAACTGCAGCAAATTGTCACGCTTGACCGCGTGGCGAACGGTTCACAACCGGCACAGTATCAGCTGAACAGTAACGACGTTTCCAGCACGTCCATATCCGGACTGATTGAGCGTGGTTACATTAATGTGAAGACAGCCGCAACGAATGTCGCCAATCAGGTTACGACACTTTTGGATTTGTAAAAAAAGCCCCGTAGTACGGGGCAAACATGCAGGAGCACAACAGAGAGATTATGGTTTACAGTTGTGGTGGCCGGTGCTGAACTCCGGCTTTCTCTGGCATCACACGTACCCAAGACTATTCTCCAGAGATAGCGCTGTCCTCATCAAGGGGTGCCGTCTCTAACGTATCAGCCTACGCATTCACCACAACTCTAAACCATTTCGCAACTGTTGTTATATTTCACAACATTACCCCAGTCACTTACGGCTTACCCGTCAGCAAGATTGGACCACCTCACTCGATGGTTACAACAGGAAATGGCACTCGCCAGAGCGGAATATTTTTCAACCGACTGTGAATATCAGGGAGTCCAAGTGCCATTTCCTGTTGTATTGGTCGAACCGCCACGGTGACCAACCGTATTCGTGCATGCCTGGCTACACATTCCGGCTACCCGCTGATGCGAAGGAATAGGACACCCCGGACCGCTAAAGACACATGTGCTATATGCCTGTGAATAAATAATTGCATTGTTTGACGTGAGTGTCAATAGTATACTTGACATTATTTTCACAGGAGGGCGACATGACCGACATTAACCAGCGCCGCTCGTTTTTACAGAACGTCACCAATGACACGTTTTTCGAGAACATGAAGGACGTGTACACGTGCATCCCGGGTTACGTGCTGACGTTCGACCCGGACACACAGCGCGCACAAATTCAACTGGGAATCACCCGGACCGATGATGTCGCTAAAACTACGTTCGACCCGCCGCCCATCGTGGACGTTCCCGTAAGTTTTCCGGGCGATGACTTCGTACTGGAATTTGAGATTAAACCCTGTTGTGAGGGTATGGTACATTTCAGTCAACGTTGCATTGATGGATGGAAGCAGACTGGCGGTATTGCTGCTAATCCCGTCAAACGCTTTCACCACAAACAGGACGCAATGTTTGTACCGGGAATTCGTTCACTTGATAACCTGATTGCAAGTTTTTCCAACGATGGGATACGCCTGCGCAATGCCGACGCGTCACAGCACGTCTGGTTAAAGGGTGATGGTTCGTGCATAATGGCTAATGGGAACGGCAACGTCCAACTTCTTGCAAACGGCACAGTGAGTATCAATGGTGTGACCATCGATAAAGACGGGAACATTACCGCTCTGAATTCTCTGGTGCTGGATGGCAAAGAACTTAATGGCCACACCCATGGTGGCGTTGCTTCCGGTGGTTCTAATACGGGGCCGAATAACTGATGACAGTACGTAAATTAGATGAAGATGGTGACATCGTTACCCAGGGTTCGATGTTCATCACTGAACAACTGGAAATAGAACAGACGATACGTACCCGCCTGCGTCTGTTTCTGGGTGAGTATTTCCGGGATGTGACTGACGGCACACCGTGGTTTCAGGAGATACTCAACAAACAAACTTCCATGGATGTCCGCGAAGCACGCCTCCGTGAACGCATCTCCGGTACTCCGGGTGTCCTGCAGTTAACCAGTTTTAGTACCGATTTCGACATCGACAACAAAACTTATACGGTCACCGCCAGCGTGTTGACCTCCTACGGATTATTAACGGTGACCGAGAATGGCTGAATTAACCAGTACCGGCTATAGCGTAAAATCACAGAATGACTGGTTTGACGAAGAAAAACAGTTATATCTGGATATCGACAGCAACTGGAATCTCGACCCGTCCACACCGGACGGGCTGAAGATGGCACACGATGCTGAAATCTTCTCCGCGCTCGATGAAGTGTTGCAACAGGCGTACAACTCCAAAGACCCGAATAAAGCCAGTGGCTATGACCTCGATGTGATTTGCGCGCTGACGGGTACTGTCCGGAGTGAAGGTACTGCGTCCACCGTTACGGGGTTCGTGTTAACGGGTACTCCTGGCACTCAGGTTCCTGCGGGTACACGCTTTGAGTCATCTGTGACGGGTTATCGATTTACTCTCGACCAGACGTGGACGCTGGATAGTTCAGGCACCGCAACGGTCGATATCACCTGTACCACAGTTGGTGAAATTGAAGCGGACGCCAACACCATTACAACCATCGTGGACACGGTTGCTGGTCTGGTATCGGTTAATAACCCTACTCCCGCAACACCCGGTACATCTGCTGAATCGGATGGGTCGTTACGCCTTAAACGAGCAACAGCTGTGGGTCTGCCGGGTAGTAACCAGGTTGATTCAATGCTGGGTCAGTTGTTCAATGTTGAAGGTGTACGCCGTGTGCGTGTCTATGAGAACGACGAGACCACAACCGACAGCAATGGTCAGCCTGGCCACAGTATTGCACCCATTGTCGACGGTGGTATAGACGACGACGTAGCGATGGCTATCTACCTTAAAAAAAATCCAGGCGTCACACTTTATCAGGCTGGTACACCGGTAACGGTCACTGTCACGTCACCCACTTACCCAACAATGTCCAAAGATATCAAATTCAGTCGCCCCGTGTATGTGGACATGGTGGTAGCTATTGAAATCAAAGATGATGGTACGTTACCGTCTCAGGCGACGCTGGAGCCACTCATTCGGGATGCTATCATCGAATACGCCGCGGGTGGTCTGATTCCGACAGAGTACGGTTTTAAGCCGGATGGGTTTGATATCGGTGAAACAGTTCCGTACAGTTCACTTTACACGCCTATCAACAAAGTTATTGGTTCATACGGTAACAGCTACGTTAATAGTATGACGTTGAATGGTAGCGCGGCAAATGTTACCATCGACTTTAACGAACTATCCCGCTGGACAACTTCAAACATCACGGTGACCATCGTATGACCATTATCAAACGCGCAGACCTGGGTCGGCCATTAACGTGGGACGAACTGGATGATAATTTCCGGGAGGTCGATGAGTTAACAGCCTCCGCATCAGCGGCTGTATCAAGTGCTGCTGCTTCAGCTACAGCCGCTGCAGGGAGTGCTGCAGCATCGGCAAATAGTGCTATAGCCGCCGCAGGGAGTGCTGCAGATGCTGCTAACTTCGTAGATAACGCAGTTCAGTCAACACTGGCGGTTTTGGCACAATCGGATGGCGCTGGTAAGTCTGGAATGTTGCAGGGTGGAACTGTCCAGGATGCGTTAAAAAGCTGCGTTTCCGTATTCGCACATGGTGCAAAAGGTGATTTCAATCCCACTACCAAAACCGGAACAGATGACACGCAGGCATTCAAGGACGCCATTTCATACGCTATAAGTCACGGATTGCGGAACGTTTACGTTCCTGCCGGTCACTACCTGATAACCGATGAATTAAATATTGGCGGACAAAGTTTCATCTCTGGTGAAGGCAACAGAGACTATTGGCGAGGGGTGGTTGACGGGGTGCACATTTTTGGCGACGGGCCATACAGCACAATACTTGTTTTCGACCCGCCAACAGCTAACACGCCATGCTTATCCGCACGCGGAGGATGGGGTACACATTCACCGCGCGCCATATCCCAACTGGCAATCGAGCCACTTGATTGGGCAGATTACAGCAGTACAGCAGAGGGAACAGGCATACTGTTGCATGGTTGCTGTTTCGTTCCTGTAACAGATGTTCACATTGGCCGGTTTCACCGTGGAATCCACTTATGGAATGAGTTACAAGGGCCGGACGATACAGCAAATACATTCACGAAAGGCGACTTTACCGAATTTAACCGCATGACGCGCGTTCGCATTTTCAATAGCGATATTGGTGCGGATTATCAGGTAACCAAAGGTAATAACTCATTCCACGGCAATTCGTGGGCCGACTGTATGATTCAGATAAATTCATACGGCGGGATTGGTATTCGCATGTGGGACGATGGCACGCGAGCAGGTGTTGTTGCGCCGACAAACCCGTATTACCAGTATATTGCCAACGTCTACAACAATAATTTTGATATTAACTTTTTTGGCAGCGATGCCAGAACATGCTACTTATTATCTCTGATTAGGGCGCAAGGGCGCGGTTGTTCAGGAACGATGACCGTTGAGGCTGCCGTCACCCTTAAAACAGATAGCTATGAATGGTTTCAGAGTTTTGGCAGCCTGCATTCAATTTCCGCAATAAATGTTAGCGCAGGAAATACAGACACAGCAACGCGACCGGTTGCATTTATGTGGAATAACGCGGCTTATCCGCAGAACTTCTTTGATGGCGTTGACCCTGTTTTATTGCCTGGCTCTTATCCTCGGCAATTCGATCTGAACAACAGTGGCAACACTGGTATGGATTTGCTTAATATCAGGGGTGCGCAGACTGGTAACGCCTGGTCACAGCAGCAAAGTTCTGTTTCTGCTGGCTGGCTATTCACCGTAAGAAGTCAGAGCGGTTCCCGGCCTGCACAACGTACCGTATGGCAGTTTTCATATGACGGAACAAAAATTAAGGCACCGTCAGCTGCGAGTGCAGGTCTGTACAATTCTACAGTGGGAATAGACATCACTGCTACGGCCGCGGTGCCATCAGCAACAAACACCATCAATTTGGGTTCTTCCTCGTTACGATTTAATACTGGTTATTTTAACGGTTGGAATATTGGTTCAGCCGGGCTTGTACCTGCTGCTGATGCTAGCGTTAACGCAGGTAGTTCAACAGTCAGAATAAACCGAAGCTATGTTATTAGCCGTTACTATACGGCAACGGTATTCGATAGCGCTGGCGCTGGAAGCCCGGAAGGAGTAGTGGCTGCTGGAATTGGTTCAACATATCGGCGCACTGATGGCGGAGCAGCATCAACATTTTACGTAAAAGAAGCAGGAACAGGTAACACGGGGTGGGTAGCAAAATGAATACAGCGACAGTAATCAGAGACAAAAACGGTAAAGTGATAAATATTGGCGAGTGGGATTATATGACGGAAGATGTTGAAGATCATGAAACGGGCGAAGTAATACAGGTTATCAATAATCCGTTGCCGGAAGGTGCCACATTTACAACCGAAGAAATTGTGACGTTGGAAGATGGCGGAAAAGCAGCCGCAAACCAGTAATCTACTTTGGAATAATTTATGGCATACGCAACAATTCATACTAACTACGGCCTGCAACGGTTAGCGTAGATGAAAACCCCGCTTCGGCGGGGTTCTTTCTGGTAAAATACCAGCACCTTTCTGGTGTCGTGAGTCAAAACTCATTCTATGGAGAATGAAGAGATACGCATCACATCTGTCCCAACGCGATAAACTTGCAGTTAAATTGACTAACGAGAGATTCACAGGGTATCATTAGTGCATCTTCCGTCAATTCCTGTGGGCACTGATGAACTTCTTCTCCACATCCTACTTCGTACCGTTGACAATTGTCAGCGACTACGTCGCAACTGAGTCAGATGCTCCGAATCGTATCTACGCTCAGTACCGTAACAAGCCAAAGGCTGTCGCGTGGTATAACATCGCACGTAGACTGGCTGCACAGATTGCAGATGCGGCCACAGCTGTGCGTATCATTTACTCAATTGATTACGCGCAAGGTGAACAACTCGACGTTATCGGGCGCATTGTGGTGGTACCTCGGGACTTTATGGGTGAAGTCACAATAGAAACGGCGATGTGCGCCAGCGATGTTAATGGTCCAGCTGAATTCGGTGACACCTCTGCGATGTGTAGTGTGCCGTCTGTTGACCAGTCGATGGCAATGTCGGACAACTTATATCGCCTGGCAATTAAATCTAAAATTCTCAAAAACAACTCATACGCGACCATTGAAGACATTATTAATGGGATGAATTTCCTGTTACCCAACGCACAGGTTACCCGTCTGGTTGATGGTGAGGACATGAGTTTCTCCGTGGAATTCTACGGGAAAATCACAGAGCTCGAACGGTGGGCGCTCGTCAACGCCTCTTTCGTTCCGAAGCCGCAGGGTGTAAAATTCAATGGTTTCCTTGAGGCTTATGATTATGTACAGGCAGGTGACTCATCAACTCAATTTGGTGACTCATTGGCACAAGCGACCGGATTTATAGGAGTTTAAATAATGGCTTTAGACCGTAGCAACCGTTATCCAGGGCGGTTTGAAAATCCCACGACAGAGCAACCTCAGGGCGCATTTAAAAACCGCACATCACCGACAGCAGAAGATGGTTCGTATTTTGAAGCCGATTGGGCTAACGACATGAGCGGTTTTTTTGCCCGCGTGCTCAATGTAGCTGGTGTTACGCCTAACGGAACTGTCGATAATGGAACGAACAGTCAACTCTATGACGCATTGATGACCGCAACCCCCGGAAGATTACTCGCAGTCCGCGTGTTCACGACTGACACACTGGTGTCGAAAACCGCAGGTGCCAAAAAGTGGAAGATTAAAGCGGTCGGCGGCGGTGGCGGTAGTTCAGCAGCGGTAGCTACGGGCGCGGGACAAACATCAATGAGTAACGGTGGCGGGGCCGGTGCTTATGCCGAGGGTATTTACGATGTTACCGCAATTAATTCTCTGCAAGTGACGATTGGTGCCGGAGGTACTGCTGGTACATCTTCATCCACATACGGTGGTGATGGTGGAACAACCTCCGTGGGTACCTTGATTAGCTGTCCGGGTGGTAAAGCCGGTCAACCAGCTGGTCCGGCGAACCCACCATTCCAACCCGTCGCCAACGCTAACAGTAATTCCCCTACCGGCTGGAACATCTTCGGTGTTCCTGGACCGGGTTCCGCCGCTGGCTTCGCCATTTCGACCGATGTCACAATTGGTTCCAGGGGTTCAGATGGACTCATGGGCGTGGGTGGTGCGGTGCAGACAATCAACAACCCGGCAGTAACCGGTGGTGGTTGGGGTTCCGGGGCATCCGGGTGTTCCAACGGTCCATCTCAGTCATTGAGAAACGGTGCCGCTGGACGCCCGGGAATCGTTATCATCGAAGAATACTCATAAGGTTTTACAACCTTCCCACCAGTTTTGCCACCGGGACACTCTGTCCCGGTCGGTCATCAGAACTTCCCCGTTATGTGGAATTACCGTGGCGGCTCGTTCAGGGCCACCGTCGATTGTCCACAATTCACCACTCGGTGTAAGCAGGTCGTTAGACGGAGGTGGGCATTTGCGTACTTCCTGAGTACACGCGGTTAAAGCAAGTACAGATATCAGAAGGATGAGTTTTTTCATTTTACGGTCGCATCATACAGGTCGAGGATACCGCTATCTTTGACACATTGAGCGGTGGTGGGGTCTTTGATTCGGTCACGGTAGATGATGACTTTTTCAACGACTTTTTTGGCCCGGGCTTCTTTCAGTTCCTGTTGTGTCTTCCGTAACTTCACATCGGAAGCATTGAGTTTTTCCTGCAGCGCGTCACGGGCTTCGACGGCCTCTTTATATGCTTTGAAATCGTCCAGTTTGACCGACTGCTTTCCGTGATAATAACCCAACCAATATACGCATATCACGAATACGATTCCTACAACAGTTACTACCCGCTGTAACATTGTCATTTCGATTCCCCCAGTGTATACAGGCATAAATACTCTTCCTGCTCCCGGCGAATTGGCTGTCCGGAACAGTTATTGCTTTTAATGCGACAATCACGGCCACCGTCAAACACCCATTTGGGAATCTGTTTGCACGCATTCTTCCAGTCGCCTTTTTGCAGCAATTTGAAGAATGTTGACCCCTTACATTTGGTGGGTCCAATGTTGTACGGACAGAACGACGCGATACCAACCTGTTGCACCGGGTTCAGTTTTACCGGGATGTTGTCACGTACCCATTTAAGCGACTTTTGCGCTTCCTTATCGTTCAGAAGATCACATTGCTTTTCGGTGAGCCGCATACCCTTTGTTACCGGTTTACCATCAATGCGCGTCACACCCCGGCAGATGGTCCAGATTGGCGGATTTGCACTGTCCAGATATGCTGTCAGCCTGTTCCCTTCCTTCTCGTTCAGGAACTGGTCGAGCAAATCCGTCTGCGTGACTACTGCGGTACCCGTACCACCCATTGCAAATGCGGTGAGAAGGGCGGTCATTTGTTTACTTAAAGGATTTTTCATTTGGTAACACCTGCTGTACAATTAGGCTTAATCCTAACATACAAGGGCGATAAAATGTACAAGACTAAACCACGTAAAGCAGGTGACGCCGGTGGAGCAAATGTAAAACCCCGCAGTAAAACCGGTGACGCGGGCGGTGCCAAAGTGAAACGCCGGACCAAATAAACAATGTACACCTTCCTGATTGCCTCAGTAATCGCCAGACCCCGGGGAGCCTCGTTTCTCTTTGTGATGGTGGCAACTCTTTTCCAGGAGTTGTGCGGCAATCTGGATGGTTCGATTTATTTTTTCCTCGCCGCATTTTGTGATTTCATCGTAGTCGGTATTCTCTACCGGTTCGGAACATCCCGAAAGTCTCTTGACATGATGCTCATCAGCATTGTTTCCATGTCGATTAATCTGATAGGCTGGCTCCTGTGGTTTTTCTATCAACCACTCGATGTCTATGTGGCAATGTTCACGATGCTATACTGTGCGGCAATCCTCACGATACTGAAAAAGGATAGTGACGATGCTGGAGGTATTGCGGTTCATATCGACAACTCTGGTCATCATCCTTATGCTGGCGCAGGTCGTTGAGTGGTACATCAAAGCGAGAAAATACTATGAGCTTCACCGGAAACACACAAGCCGGGACACTGGTAGCAAGCGGGACAACGGTGACGGGGTTGATGACTAAGTACGGCATTACCCCGGAAACTATCGGTATCTTTGCCACCCTGTGCGGTATTCTGTTGACCATCATTATGATTTACGGTCACATACGGCGAATTCGTAACGAGTCCGCCGAGCGTAAGGAGAAGGAAATTATTGCGCGAATTGAGCGTGAAAAGGCAGAAATTGAACTTGCTGAAATGCGCCGAAAACTCTTAGACCCGGCGCAGTGATGCGCCGGTAGTTGTTACCCCAACAACGGTAAAACTAACTTTTCCGCTTCTTTCACATAATACTCATAGTCCAGACTGCCCCAGTCGAAGTCCTTAGCGTCCGCACACTCTGTCACCTTCCACCCGACATACATCCCGGTTTCACGCACTGCATCATGCTTGCTGCGACTCTTCGTGTGGATACGCTCATCCCACGGTGTACCGATACTGTCGAGTTCTCCCGGTTGACCAGTAATCTCACGCATTACCGCATTATACACGTCGTCCTTGATACCATTCTTACGCTTCCACGTACCCGGTACACCGGTTGGTGGTAACAGCTTGACCAGTGACCCACCGTTATGTGAGATAAACACACGTGTGGTATTCTGCATTTCTCGTTCAGCGCCCCATTCCGGCCAACGCATCACCAGACGTGCAGAACGAGGCACTTTTGCTCGCAGCATAAAATCGAACGGGTCACAATGCCGCGTGATGAACGTGCGGATATCGGTGTCAAACAGGAGTGCAGCCTCAGCAGCCTTACCCACCACCGTTGCAGACGGGTCCTGGTGCCACTGGTACTCGTATTCGTAAGCGCCTTTGCGTTTTACATGTCCTTTGTTATCGAGAGCTAAATAATTATTGACGTCCCTGATGGGCATACGCTTGTAAAATACTTCTTCCAGTTCTAGTTTGGTGATTGCTTCCCACTGTTTACACAGTGCGCGCATTTGGCTTAGCTCAACGTGTGGACAAAGCATTGTGACTCCATCCGTATTGGATTGCACTATTGTAAGACCGGGGATGGTAAGAAGTTTTTCACATAACATTGCAAGCATTAACTGACCGTTCACCGTGACCGTCATCGTGTATTTCGGGTCATAAAATGGGCCAAATGCGTTGTTACTGTCACCGTACACACCGTTCATTGAGAGCTTGTACACTGCACCCGGCGTGGTTTTCTTACCAACGCGCATACGCTCATTGAAGAAGTATTCATTGATATCGCAAAACTTCTCCCCCAGATGTTCCGGATAAATACGGTTTGCAATCGCTATGCTGGGGTACATGCTTGAAACATCGATGTCTACAAGCTGGTGTGTATCATTCGTTTCCACAATCTGGGACTCTACTGACCCGTGGATGCCGCCGACACCAAATACAAAAGTGTACCCGTTAATGGTACATTCCAGGTCACTAAAGACGCCTTTTGTTACTAATTTATCTTTCTTCCCTTCTGCTTTTTCCAGTTCATCCAGTTCTTTTTTGTAAATGGTTTTCGACTGGAAGCGTTTGAGAATTTCGTTAAACTCCGGGCGCTCAAATTTGATGTATGGAAAAATCACATCCGCGAAACAAATGCTTTCACGTGGGGTTTGCCGTGGTCCGAGCTTTCGACCCTTATCGTCACGGTTGAAACACTGGATTCCGTTCTTCTCCAGTTCCATAACGAAATAATCTTTGCCGATTTTCGTGTCGTTATGGTTCATAAAGTTGCGACCGTGTGTCTGGCACAGTTCTTCACGAAACTGAATAGCCGACAGGCAGCGCATCATGAATTTGGTGGTTTCCCGCACGTCATGAATATTATACGTGATTAATTCATCTTTCTGGGCATCGTTCAGAACCATTCCAACAGGAAAAGGAAGGTCTTTCACGTTTGGTGATTTCATCGCAACTTCGAGCGCTTTCAGGCTTGTCATGCGTGCCTTGTTGTCGAAATGATTGAGCAACAGCAAATCCAACTGTGGAAATATCTGGTCACGGTCCCACACCATCATAGACCAACGATTAACGTTACTCGCTTTAATGGTTCGTTGTGAACAGTCGTAAATATCCTTCACTGTGCAGCCGGGGTTATGTGCAATGAAATGCAGCACAGGGTAGTCGAATGACATGTTGTTGAAGCCCACGCCCCATGCGCCGGATTTTCCCAGGTTAAACATGAAGTCAACCATTTCCGACTGCTGGTTTTTACGGTCACTGATTTCATACACCAGTTCCATACCGGTCGCAGCATGGATGAAAGTAGCGGTAAAAATGTTTGGATATGTTTCAATATCGTAAGGCCACCACTTAGGGTCCAGTGGTGCAACGCTGGAGAACGCTGAATCAGCCCCACAGTGCGGGCAATCGTGGAGGTCAGCAGGGTATGTTTTACCGCAGGTTGCATCCTCGCATTTTGATAAATAGTGCATCATTCGACCCTCAGAATTTTTACAGCGTAATGGTATTCGGTATTTGAGTTTTTATTTTTGCTATCACAAAATTCTTTTGCTTCTTTTCTCGATTTTACAGATTTCACAATTTCATAAAATCGAGAAATCTGTACTATACCTAAATAACGGTAGTTTTGAGGATGACGAATCACTAAGTATACGTTTTGCATCTCTGTTCCTCTCTGTAAGAAAAGCCCCAGTTAAGGGGCTAAAAATGGTTCCAGCGCTTCGTGTATGATGACAACTGAGTCATATTCACCACGTTTCTCGTTGTAGAACTGACATTCTGCGCCAATGATTGATGTGCTGATAACCACCATCACCGGTCCGCCGCTTTTAAGAACTACCAGGTCGCCTACTTTGAACATTTGTTAAGCCCTCTCTGGTTGATGTATTCCCGGCGTTGCTCCTGCACCTGTTTGATAGCCTTTTCCAGTTCGGCTAATTTGTCATCAAACTGTTTCAGTCGTTGGTTTTGTTCGGTCATAATTTCACCCCATGCTTTTCACAAATTTCAATCAAGTGCCACGCTTGTGTGCGGGCATCGTCCAACGCATTATGATGAGTACCGAAACGGTCGCACTTAACGTCTGGAAACAGCGCTTTCATTGTACGATAGCAACGGTCATTCCAGAATTTCCACGGTTGGTTTTGACCGCATTTACGATATGCCGCACTGAGAATAGTGTTATCGAATGCGGCACCATTTCCCCACATTTGAACATCGTGGAATTGTCCCAACCAGGTTGCAAAATCATTAAGAACGGTTGCGAGAGATTGGGCTTTTTCGTTGTTCTCAAATGCAGCACGTGCGGCATCGGATTGTTGCAACCACCACAGGACTGTAGAAGTGTCCATTTCAAGTCCCTGACGCACTGAGCTATCAAGCGACACTTGCGCATAAAACCCTTCTTGCTCAACATTCTGAGCATCAAAAATAACAGCACCAATGGCAATAATTGCGGCACGATTACCGTTACCCATTGTCTCAAGGTCCAACATGCAATGTTTCATCATCATCTCTCCGGATTAAATTACCCCGGCTCGCACCGGGGCGTTGTGGTTATGCTACTTTCTGACAGTGTTGTGCGATTAACTCTTCGCTCCAGCCGGGCATATTGAGCAATTGTGCTTTGGTGTACACCGCGCCGTTGTAGCTATACTTCTCTTCAACAACCGGCGGCGGTGTGACCAGTAAGTCAGTTGCTGGCGGCGGTGTTGCGGGTGCTGGAGCAGCTGGGGCCGGGGTTGGTGCCACCTGAGCAGGTGCGCTACCGCCGAACACACTTGCTGCATCCGGACCACTACCTTCACGAACAATCGCTTCGCCGGGGCGTGACAGTTCGAGCAGGTTCGGGTTCAGATACACGCCCGGAGTTTTAGACGGCTTATTACCTTTCGCCACGATATTCACGCGGACATAATCGCCAAGTTTGATAGCGTTTACGTCCTGAATAGCATCGAGCGGATTGTATTTGCCAACGTGATAACAGTTGTACGGAATGCGGGTGTTCAGGTGCAAGACCCAGTGACCGCGTTTGTATTCGTCGCTGTTCGGCGCGTGACCGGCTTTGTTCGGGATGTCGCTGTCACCGTCGACGACTTTCCATGAGAAGTCCGCGCGGCGAGTAGTACCAGCATCATAACCGTTTTCAGCGTCCAGTGCCGCCATGACAATTTGTTTGCCCCATTCGGTATCTTTCCAGTCTGCTTCGCCAGTTTTAGGAATTGCGATACCGATGTAAATTTCTTTAACCGGCTGACCATCTTTACCGATAACCGGCTGTTTTGTTACATCATCAGTGCGTACATTTTGTTTCAGCGGGTGACCGTGAATCAGACGAGCAACAGGGGTAACGAAAGTAAATTGAGCCATCTTGTAAATCCTCTCTGCTAATAGCCGGGATATCCCGGCTCGGGTTATGTTGGTTAAGCGAATTTGAAGAAGTTGGAAAGTTTCTGATAGCCGTTGTTCACGGCTTCGAGTTTTTCCGGACGGTCCATGCGTTTTGCACTTTGGGACTTCACTTCAAATTTACGAGCGTGATGTGAAGCCTGACGACGTTCAGCGCGGTTCGGACCCTGATTGATTTTGATAAAACGCATTTTCTTTTCCTCTCTGCTAAGTGTGGGAGACCCTCTGTCTCCCGGTGATTTGAATACTACGTTAGTTTGACGAGTGCGTCAACAACTATTTTCGGGAAAATACATTTTTAATTGCACGTTCATCAACCTGTTCCAGCTTGACACCCGTGACAGGTGTTTCGGCGTACTGTTCAATAACGGACGGGTCGATACCTTTTTTTGCACACTGTGCGGGTGTGTCCAGTTCCTGCGGTTTGCGTAAATTCTGACCGAGTAAATCCCCCATCATAATCACCTGGTCCACCGGAACATCTTTCTTCCAGCGCTTGCGACCGTATGTGGTTTTAGCGCTGTAGAATGTCACGTGTTGCCCCTGCTTAATCTCATGTAGCGCTTGCTCTTCCAGACCACTGAGACGCATTTTAATCATCTCCTGTGCACGCTGCAGGAGTCGCAGTTCAACACCCAGTGCATGACCGGACAAGTTGTGCGTCTGCAACGATTGCACGTAGTCCACACCCGCGTAACTTTGTTGCTTCAGCGTGTCACAGTGCGCACGTGCGCTACAGTCGAGACACCACGGACCGGGTGTACACATCGGAGCGGTGTCCAGTACGCGGGGCATCGTCTCGTTCACCTGCTGCCGGTATACACACAGTTCATCGTATGTGAGCGCCCATTTGCGCACCGTTCCCTCACTGGTGAATCCACGGGGTTGTACGATGACCAGTTCGATAATGTCCGGCGGCGTCTGGAACTGTTCGCAAATACTGAATGCTTCAATTAACAGCTGCCAGTTTTCAAACGGATCGACAATGCGGTGACCGAATTTAGCATCCCAGACGCGCAACACCTTTCCTTCCGGTACGTACACCCACGCATCAGGAATACAGTACCAGTCACCGTAACCCGGTACAGGACACACTTCCTCAACGTGAAGGTTGTGCACTCGCCCATGAGTGTTACAGTAACCCCACACTTCGTTAAAATACTCGCGGGCAGCGTCAAACAGTTCATCTGTGATAACAATTCCATCCTTTGACAGACTGCCCACCAGGTCACTGAATGGCTCGTTTTTGAATAACTTCTGAGCCACTTCGTGACATGCCCGGCCAAATAATCTCGATTCGGATGGTTCATCTGACAATGGTGGATGCAATTGCTGTGCACGAAATGAACCGTTGCACGACATCCAAACATTAGCATCCGATACTTTGGGTAAGTTAGTCATAAATCCAACTCTCATCTACTGGGGTTCCATCTGCAAAACCTTTCGACCATATATACTTTTGACATTGTCCGAGTCGTCGAAATTTTTTGCCCAACGCGCACCATTTACCATCACTAGTCTTTACCGGGGATATTACTTCTCTATCGTCACCCATCGTCTTACTCCCCCAGATGTGCTTTAACACGTGCCACGAACGGACCGATTTTATCCGGATGGGCGTTCAGTTCCTGTACCGATGACATACCATCCTGCGCCAGCAGCGTGTTCACCGTTGCCACATCAATCTTACCGTGACGCTCGGTCAGGAAGGTCATGAGGCGCGGGAAGTCCCATGTGGTTACTTCCGGTACAGGAGGCGCAACAACTACCGGCGGCGGTACAGGCAGTGGCGGTGTTACAGGTGGTTCGTCTTGCATCACGCCGATGTGTCCAGGTGCGATTTCATAGAGTGGCGGCTGCAACTCGCTTTCCTCATCGCCCGGCGGTGTTACGGGTGGTTCAATGTCGTTAATACCTTCGGCAGTTTCAGCAGCATAATGCTCCTGGTCAACTTGTTCTCCCTCACCACCACATTCAACCGGATATTGCAAGTCGGCTTTAATCATACTCACGTAGTCGGACCATTCCGCCTCATCCATATCCTTCGGCTTACGACGCAGACGCCACGTACCGTCCGCATTGAGCGCTTTACTGGTGGAATGGATGCGTTCGTCCCACGGTGTACCGGTTGAGTCAACAGGGTCAGCAATTTCCTCGACTGTGGCGACGTATCCTTGTGAGAAATTACCGTCACCCACAGGTACGGGGTCACCAACTAATTTCTGCTCAGTAATGATATGCGTTACACCGAGTGACTCAACCTGTTGAGCGGTGGTGTCAACTTCAGGAATGATATGCGTTGGTTCCGCATTCTCCATTGTCTCACGCAATTTTTCCACGTCCGCGTGGGGGTTAACTCGTAGCGGCGCACCGTGCGCCAGTGCCATTTCTTCCAGTGCTTTACCAAACGCACGCAGCGCAATGTGGTCGTCGTTCGGGATGGTTAAGGTGATATTACTCATGTCTCTCTGTCCTCCTGTTGTTGTCGATGTGGTGAACTCTATACCACCATGACGCACTCGTCAACACTAATTTTAAATTTGACACGGGGTGGATGGTAATGCACAATGACGGGAGCGTCAATAACAATGGAGAGTAGAGAGATGGCTGACAGCAGAGAACAGTTTCAAAAATGGTGGGAGGAATTTTATGAGACTTCACCTCGTGAGTCCTGGTCTTTAATTTATTCATCTGAGCATGACTACTATGTGGATTCCGACATTGATGGACAATATGACGCGTGGAAAGCGTCACGCGAAGCACTTAACGTCTGTCCTAAGTGCGGCGGTACAAGTATGGCAGATAGTGGGGGCGTGCACCCGTGGGGTGAACCAATTAAAATCGAGTGTGACTGTCAATTTGAGGCTCAGGAAAATGACACAAATTAAACAACTGCTCCGGCCCTCTTACGGCTGGGACAACTCGGTCAGTAAGAAGGATAAATGGTTCCTCGACGATGTGCAGATACCGATGTATGTGGCACGTAAACTAATCAGAAAAGCACGTATGGTCGAGTCGAACCACGTGCGCAAAGTGTGGGAGATGTAGAGATGGAAGCTAAACGTGAAAAATTAACTTTTGAACCGGACAGAGAATATTTACACCGTCAACTCGTTAAACTGGGTGACATGATGGGTGATGGTCTTCACCATGAACCAGACGGTAAATGGATTGCAAAAGAGTATAAAAAAATAGCAAAAGCATTAGGTTATCTGACTGATAATAAACCGAAAGCTAACAACTCTGAAAAAATCAATGAGCGGATGTTAGAACGAGTGAAAGAAGTGAGTTGTCAAAAATGCAACGGACAACTCACACAGACTCGCTCTGGCTCAACTAAAGCAAAATGTAACGCGTGTGGGTCTGTTTTTAAATTACTGGTGGTTAAGAAGGTGCGTAAATGACCCTTCCAACACTCCGACCCTATCAGGAAAAACTGGTCAGTGATACGTACCAGCAGTGGGATGCCGGTAAGCAATTTGTAGCGATGGTCTCCAGTACCGGCAGTGGCAAGTCAATGACCCTGACCGCCATTGTCGCAAAAGAGCGTGACCGGGGCCAGTATGTACTGGTACTGGCGCATCGTCAGGAGTTGATTACACAGTTGAGCGATACGATGGGGCGTATGGAAATTCGTCATCAGGTTATCGCGGCTAATAAGGTGGTACGCTTCGCAGCCAAGCAGTCGATGGAAAACCACGGGGTTAACTATGTTGACCCAAATGCGCGGGTGATGGTTGCGTCCGTACAGTCAATGCGTGAGGCTAAAATTGCTGACCTGGCAAAGCTGGGTAATAAGCTGACCGTCGTACAGGATGAGTTTCACCACGCCACGAAGAAGTCGAAGACCTGGGGCGGTGTGCTGACACCCCTGCTCAATGCTGGCGCACGTGGACTCGGTCCAACCGCCACGCCTTGTCGTGCAGATGGGCAGGGTTTATCGCGCGAGACGGACGGTTATGCGGACGTGATTGTTGAGGGTCCATCAATGCGCTGGCTTATCGATAACGGATATCTCAGTCAGTATAAAATTTACTGCCCGCCGACCGACTTGCGACTGGATAACGTGGAAACCAGTAAAACCACGGGGGACTATAAAGAGAAAGAACTGAAAGCGGAGATTGGACGGTCGCATATCGTCGGTGACATTGTGAGCCACTATCTAAAAATCTGCCCGGGTAAACGTGGCATCACGTTTACCGTCGGTGTGGATACGGCGGAGGAAGTAGCAGAGGAATACCGCAAACGAGGCGTACCAGCTGTTGCACTGTCCGGTCGTAACGCAGACGAAGAACGTGTACAGGCCATCCGCGATTTGAAATCGGGAAAGATTTTGCAAATTGTTAATGATTCGTTAATAGGGGAAGGAGTTGATATTCCCGCAGTAGAAGTAGTGTCTTTCGCCAGACCGACACAGAGTTATGCACTCTATGCACAGATGTTTGGTCGCGCGCTGCGCCCGTTCGAAGGGAAAACACACGCAATCATCATTGATGCCGTATCAAACGTCATGCGCCACGGTTTACCGGATGCACCTCGTGAGTGGAGTCTTGACCGCCGGGAGCGTCGCACGGGTAAAAGTGAACCATCGACGGTGCGCGTGTGTACAGCTTGCGCGGCGGTGTATGAGCGGTTCCTTGATGCATGTCCGGACTGTGGTGAGCCTGTACCAAAACCTGCACAACGTAGTGGTCCAGAGTTTGTTGACGGTGACCTGTACGAGCTTGACCCAGATGTACTGGCGCAGATGCGTAATGAGGTTGTGGGAGCACGTGAGACACCCGAGGCAATGCGTGACAGACTGACTGCATTGAACGTACCGGTTCAGGGTGTGATGCATAATATTAAACACCATAAAAGAAGACTTGACGCGCTCGTCAAACTGGACCATACTCTTGCTCAGTGGGCCGGGTATCGCCGTGCGGAAGGTCTGAGCGACAGTGAAATATTTCGTAAGTTTTACCTGACATACGGTGTGTCATGGCTGGAGGCGCAAGCGCTCAAAGCGGCTGATGCGGATAAATTAAGAGAGAGGATTGGGTTATGAATCGCAATTACAAGTTTTATGCAATTTGTGATGAATCAGGTATTAATTCTGTAACACATTTGGAATATGAAAATCTCAAGGCTATTTTTTCTGATAAAAAAGAGGCCGAACAGTGTTTGAATAAAGCACTCGATAAGTATCCACACATCAAATTTGAACTTTGTGAAGTGAACATTGTGGACGCGACCAAATGACACCAACACTTCTCGAATGGCAACGTAAGCACGGTATCACGGCTGAGGCACTGGCTGACCTTGTGACAATGGTGGGACTGGATGTCCCACGCTCAACCAAAGATACACCTGAAGCGCGTGTACAGGATGAGGCACGACTGCTGGCAAGCAAGATGGGGTGGCGACTTTTTCGCAATAATGTCGGGGTTCTGAAGGATGAGCGGGGTGTACCGGTACGTTACGGTATCGCAAACGACTCCCCGGCGATGAACAAACGTATCAAGTCGAGCGACCTCATCGGTATCCGCCCCGTGGTTATCACACCCGATATGGTTGGGTCGACCATTGGACAGTTTGTGGCGCGTGAGGTGAAGAAAGCCGGGTGGAAATATAAAGGTACGGAACACGAAGAGGCACAGCTTGCATTTGGGACACTCATTATCGGGCTGGGCGGTGATTTTAAATTCTGGAATGGTGAGGGGGAGTTGTGATGGGTATGTGCAGATGTAATCTATGCGGTGTAGAAAGTAGTTCCGCTGAAAAACACAACGGGCAGTACGAAACACTCGTTGAGTTAATTTTACAATCCGGCGGAGAGAAACAACTGGTCGAATTGATACGTATTTTCAGTAAGCGATTCTGCACAGGTGTCTCAACCAGTCAAGGAGCTAACCTTTTGGCTTACGAAAGACAAGAATTGTACAATGCGGACGTAATTGCGCTGGCATCCAAAAAACTCCAACAGATGCTGAACGACAGGGTAAGGGATTGACCACTCCGTCAACCTGTGCCATACTGCAACAAATTACCTAATGGAACCGAATTTATGAGCAAAGAATATATTTTAGAAGTAGCTTACACGATTGCACAGCGCGACGGCTTTGGTACTCTTACCCGCGATGGTGTTGCGGCTGAGGCTGGCGTGGCGATGGGGTCAGTTAACCATCACTGGGTTAAGATGTCCGCACTTCGTGAAGCGGTGATGCAACGAGCAGTGGAAGAAGAAAACCTCGAATTGATTGGACAGGGGATGGCGCTGGGTGATAGCGTTGCCAAATCCGCGCCACTGGAGCTGCGCACCCGCGCACTGACCACCCTGCTTTAATAACTAAAACAGAGAGACAGAGATGATGCACACGTTACCCCCGGCGTTAGGGGGAATGACCTCCTACGCCCAATTCATGATTTACAAACTGGTGCCGTCACAGAAACGCCCGGGAAAAACAGATAAATTTCCCTGCTACATTAATGGTGACGTTACGGACGCTCACAACTCTTCAGCGTGGGTTACCGCAGATGTGGCATGTGCTGAAGCGTCACACCGTGGTGAAGGTTGGGGGGTGGCATTTGTATTGACAGAAAATGACCCATTCTTTTTCTTCGATATAGATGATTGTCTTAAAGACGGCAAATGGAACGATATTTCCACCGAGCTTTGCCGGATGTTTGCAGGTGCGGCCGTTGAGGTGTCTCAATCTGGCAGAGGGTTACATATTCTCGGCACCGGTAAACCATCGGTAGAAACTGACAAGCGTTACAAAAAAGCAAACATCGTTGTTGATGGTAAAAAGGTAAACCTTTTCGATTTGTACACCGAGGCACGTTTCATTGCCTTAACCGGTAACGCAATTGTCGGCGACATCAACACATCTCACACTCAGAATCTGGATGCAATAGTTAATCGTTATCTGCTGAAACCAGACGATGTTGCGGATGATGCCGGATGGACCGATACACATGTGGAGGGTTCTTATCCAATTGAAGATGACGTAAAACTCATTGAAAAAGCATGTTCGAGCAAAGGCGGTGTTGGTGCAATCTTCGGTGGTAAGGCAACATTTAAAGACCTGTGGACACGTAATGTCGAGGTTTTATCGGACATGTTCCCACCTGACCAGGGTGGTGATGGTTTCGATGAAAGCGAAGCGGATTTGGCGCTTGCTTCACATCTGAGTTTCTGGACAGGTGGGAATTGCTCCCGCATGGAACGTCTGATGCGTCAGAGCGCACTCCTGCGTAAGAAGTGGGAAGACCGTCCAGCATATCTGCGTGAAACAATCATGCTCGCCAATCGCGGGCGCACAACCTATTACAGCGTCGGCGCACCGATTGAACTGGTGACCCCTGCGCAGGTTGTAGAATCTAATACACCAATTATCCGCAGCGGCTATCAGTTTGTCGGTGGGTCTCAATTATTGGACCACTTCAAAGGCTGCGTGTATGTGGCCGATAGTCATCGTGTATTAACTCCAAATGGTCAAATGCTGAAATCGGAACAATTCGACGTTATGTACGGTGGTTACGCCTTCGCGTTAGACGACAGTAACGAAAAAACAACAAAGTCTGCCTTTGAAGCCTTCACACGGAGTCAATGTATCATGTTCCCGAAAGTTGACCGCTCGACATTCCGTCCGGACCTGTCACAGGGTGCTATCATTGAAGAAGACGGTCTTCGTCATGTCAATACATACGTACCGGTTACGGTGGCGAGCGTCCCGGGCGATGTAACACCTTTCCTTACTCATCTGGCCAAACTGTTACCCATCGAGCGTGACCGTGACATTCTTCTGTCCTACATGGCAGCGTGTGTCCAGTACAAAGGAACCAAGTTCAAATGGGCACCATTGCTGCAGGGCGTCGAAGGTAACGGTAAAACGCTGTTCACACTGTGCGTAATGGAAGCTGTCGGTTCACGTTACAGCCACATGCCGCCAGCACAGGAAATTGGTGAGAAGTTCAACGCCTGGTTGTTCGATAAAATATTTATCGGCGTGGAAGATATTTATGTTCCTGAGCAGAAACTTGAACTGATTGAAACACTAAAGCCGATGATTACCGGTGAGTACCTCGCTAAACGTGCGATGCAGCAGGACCAGGTTATGCACCGCCTGTGCGCTAACTTCATGTTTAACAGTAACCACAAAAACGCCGTGCGCAAGACCGCTAATGACCGCCGGTTCGCCATTTTCTACACGGCGCAGCAGGAGCATATTGACATCGTGCGCGACGGTATGGGTGGCGACTACTTCCCCAACCTGTATGACTGGCTCAAACGTGGTGGCGGATTTGCAGCCGTAACGCATTATCTGGAGAACTACGCCATTCCCGCGCAGTTTAACCCGGCAACACATTGTCAGCGAGCACCAGAGACCAGCAGCACTCACGAAGCTGTGAGCGCGTCACTGGGTAGCGTTGAACAGGAAATCATGGAAGCAATTGATGAGGGTCGCCAGGGTTTTGCGGGTGGTTGGGTGAGCAGTAAGGCACTGGACAACCTGTTACACCAGATGCGCGCTGACCGCGCTGTGCCAGTGGGCAAACGTCGTGACATGATGCGTCAACTGGGTTACGACTGGCACCCTGCGCTCAAAGATGGGCGTGTGAATAACGTGATAATGATTGATGGTGGTAAGCCACGGTTGTACATCAAGACTGGACACATTCACGCTAACCTCACAAATGCGGCAGACGTGGCGCGACATTACGCAGCGGCGCAGGGTGATACAAGTGCGTTAGCCTTTGCGGAAACTAAATAAGCCCTTCGGGGCTTTTTTTTTGTGATTAGTGTTGACGGGTTCGTCAAGGTGGGTTATCTTTAACTCATCGGAACAACAACAGAGAGGCGCAACAAATGAAAAACATTATCAGTCATCACAAACTGTCTGACCTGCTGGATAATATGACCGAGGTTCAGGCGCTGAACACACTGTCACGTATGCGTGCACAGGCTGACCGGGACGGACTGTGTGTCACCCGTCTCATTGTTGAAGGTAAAGTACGGGAGCAGTGGGTATGGAAACATTAAGTTATTGCCAGCTGATGGAACGCTGTTTAGCGGCTGAGGCGCGGGTGGTGGAACTGGCTGCGGAGAATGTGGTGCTGAAGACGTTCTGCAAAAACGCCGCATTTGATGCTGACTATGAAGCCGAACTTGGTATGGAAAGGGGCGGGTTTACTGACGCTCTCAACAATATCGAAACCCCCGCCACCGATCGCATCGTAGCCGAATCCAAGGCGCGCGGAGTTGAGAAGTTCGCAAAATATATCGCACTTTACAACAGTGACGCAGAATGGCATGCCGTTAATTTTGCCAAGCAGCTACGCGTGGAGGCCGAGCATGGTAACTGATATCACCGAACTGGCGCAGATCCTGAAGGCGGAAGGCATTTCTTCTGAGCGCATGGAGTGGCTAAAGAAACTGGCAGATATGGAGTATTGCGCTAACAATCCAGGCCATTGGCTGATGAGCCTCAAAGAAACAAATTACCTTGCTTCGCTTGCTCTGCAATGCCTTGAGAGCAATTCGACGCTGGTAGAGGCGCTGGAGAAGGCGCAGCAGCGGATTTCTCGGTTAGAGTCCCGCAGAGTGAAACTACCAAAAGCAATGAGTATTGAGGGTGGTGCATATTGCAGCGCTCACGCTCATTACGACTCTGATGGTGATTATTACAATCGCGCAGATGTAGAAGAGATGCTGGTCGCTGCTGGCATCAAGTGGGAGGTTGAGTGAAATCGGTGTTGTTCGCCCTGGACGGTGTACTGCGGGATGCACAGGGGGAACCGATTAAGGACAATATCGCGCTCGCAAGGGCGCTGTACTGTGCGGGTCACGATGTGCTAGTGACCGGTACACGTGATGCACATGAATGGTTACACAAACACGACGTGACATATGATGACCTGTTAGCCGGTCGTCACATTACGATTGACGCCACGAATCTGATGTTTGCGGTTGTCAATGATGAAATTATGGCGCACGCGCTCAAATGCGCAGGTGTGCATACCTGGAGATATGAAAATGCGTAAATTACTGTTCTGTCTGATGCTGTGCGGTACTGCTAATGCGGCTGTTACTGCTGAGACAAATGAATCACAGGTTGCTAACCTGCTCTTTAACGGCTGCAGCGCTCAACGTGCGCAGATGGGCGTACAGGAAATTATTAAACAGGCCAACCCGGGCGGCAATCCCACAGTGGCCGACCTTATCATCAAAGGTTACAAGTTCGGCATTGATTACCCGAATGTCGGATGTAACCAGTTCTTTACGGTCGTTATTGACCAGTTAGTTAAAAGCCGGAGTAAAGTGTAATGAGTATGCTGACTGATGAGCAATTACTGGTTGACGTGGCTGCAGGGATGAGTGGTCACGCTATTGCGAAAAAGTACGGTATGAGTCCGGGTAACATTAACCGCCGCATCAAACGTCTCGGTGCGCGCGGTCTGGGTCACGGTGGTAATGTGTCCCGCTTTGTGCCGGACGGTTACAAGGTGAAAGGTACATCATCACTGGTGAAGGAGGACGGGACTGTAGTGCTGCAATGGGTCAAGACTGATGTGGACGCCGAGCGCCAGCTGAAAATGATGCAGGAGGCGATTGCGGCGCTTATAGCGGATATTGAGCCGGTTGAGTTACCCGGGTTTACTAGACACCCCACTGCGGAGAACCTTTGCAACCTGTACACCGTGAGCGATTTCCATCTGGGGATGCTGGCGTGTCTGGAAGAGTCCGGCGAGGACTGGGATATCAAAATAGCGGAGGATACGTTTACCAACTGGTTCAGCGCTGCCGTCGAGATATCCCCGTGGTCACATACCGCCGTGGTGTCACTGCTGGGCGACCTGATGCACAGTGACTCACTGGCACCGGTAACTCCGGCGAGCGGACATGTGCTGGATGCGGACAGCCGCTATTTTAAAATGATTCAGGTGACAATGCGAATGGTGCGCCGGGCGATTGAGATTGTTGCACTGAAACACCCGCAGGTGCACATTGTCGTGTCGCAAGGGAATCACGACAGACAGGTATGTTGTGGCTCACCAGCGCGCTTGAGATGATGTACGGACATGATGACCGTGTAACTGTGGATACATCACCGGACGTGTTCAAAATGTTCCGCCACGGCGACACGGTGCTCTTTTTCCATCATGGTCACAAAGTGCGGTTTGACAGTGTCGAGTCAGTAATGATTTCCCGGTTCCGCCGCGACTATGGTGAGACAAGTTATGCATATGCCCACGTGGGTCACCTACACCACCAGAAAATTGTCGAGAGTAATTGTATGGTGGTTGAACAACACCGCACGCTGGCAGCTAAGGATGCGTATGCGGCCCGGGGTGGATGGTTCAGTGGGCGCAGTGCCAATGTCATTACATATCACAAGCAATACGGTGAAGTCAGTCGTCAGTCAATCAGTCCGGAGATGTTGAAATGATTAGCTATCAACATGCGAAAGGTTATACAAGTATAAAACTTTTCAAATGGAACCTGCTGATAATCGATAAAACCCGCTACGGATGGCACCCGATTTACAGAAAGGAATTCAGAATAGGGAAATATGGAATACAGTTAATCAGGTAAATAAAAGGCCCGCATTTAGCGGGCTTTGTTTTTATTTGAGGACATGAGCAGTAATTTCAACAAAGTCATACTTAGAATAATTAAATTGCTTTGTTTTCTCCGCTTTTTCTTTCTCTTCATCTGCCTTTTCAGGAGTGGTGCAAATAGCGATTATTTCCGTACCCTCATGTTTCCACCCACCTTCCACAACCCACACCATTGTCATTTTATTATCTCCCACAGTTGCGGCATCTGCCGTTTGCTACATAGCGTTCTGCGATAGTGTTACAGTGCTTACAAGGCTCATACGGAATATACCAGCGTTTGCCGTCGGCGATGGCTTGCTGACGCGGTGATTTGATTTTAATAACACCAACGTGAATTCCTGATTCACTCAGTAACAGGGCGTTTTTCATCGTCTGCAACTGCTCATTCAAAACGGAAATATTATGCTCAATCATGGCGATGTTCTTACGCAGTGCGTCAACCTCACCAGCAGTGTTAACAATGGCTGGTTTTGATTTTTTCCATTCCCCCGTCATGCGTTGTTCGGTTAAGCAGAAAACACATTTACCAGCAGTGTTACGGACGCCCGGATGTCCACATTCGCCATTTGGTTTCTTCTGTACCCTCCATAAGCGACCATCGTTAAGACCGTCGAGAACTTTCTGATAGAGTTCATTGCGTGCGGGAAGACCCATGTTTTTCGCTTTCACAAAATCATGGTGGTCATGAAGTGCACAAATACTGCACAATTCTGTTTCTTTAAATTTCGTAGTACCGTGACAATTATCTCTGAGATGAATCATGTTGCTCTCCTTTTGTAGAGTATATACTATAAAACAATAGAGAATTACAGGTCAATACCTCATTTTACCCCGAAATACCCGAGGTATGGGGGTGGTAAATTTACTTTCACAATCATAGGTTTACGAGCATAACCGAAAACCCCGTACATTCTTCCCTTCTTCCCTCTTATAAACTATATAAACTATACATTATGTATTATACTACATTTATATTATATTTTATATACTTTCTATTACTACTAATTACTATTTTATAAGGGTATAAGGGTAATAAGTAGTATAGTACTGAAAGTTAAAGAGTTTTTGATACCCCGTTGA
>ERZ791607.566-NODE-566-length-34177-cov-5.442676_pt1 | contig 34177 bp, 47 predicted proteins | sample MGYA00509964_ERZ791607 | MGnify/ENA primary metagenome ERZ791607 (study PRJEB30046, sample SAMN00791907) | human gut metagenome | study: EMG produced TPA metagenomics assembly of the A metagenome-wide association study of gut microbiota in type 2...
TGCAAATTCCGTATTTTCTTAAATAAGCATGTGGACGACCACAAATTCTACAACGACTGTATTCTTGTGTAGAGAATTTAGCTTTACGTTGCTGTTTAACTTTCATAGCAGTTCTAGCCATGGATTTACCTCCTAAAACTATTTTGCAAATGGCATATTAAATAATGTCAATAATTCACGAGCTTCTTCATCTGTGTTAGCTGTAGTAACAAAAATTATGTCCATACCTCTAACTTTGTCTACTTTATCGTATTCAATTTCAGGGAAAATTAACTGTTCTTTAATTCCTAAAGCATAATTTCCTCTTCCGTCGAATGCATTTGGGTTAACTCCTCTAAAGTCACGTACACGAGGAAGTGCAAGGTTTACTAATCTATCTAAGAATTCGTACATCTTTTCTCCTCTAAGAGTAACTTTACATCCGATTGGCTGTCCTTCTCTTAATTTGAAGTTAGCTACTGAGTTTTTAGCTCTTGTTACAACAGCCTTCTGTCCTGAAATAATTTCAAGATCTTTAACAGCTGTATCTAAAATCTTAGCGTTCTCTTTAGCTTCGCCAACGCCCATGTTAATTACAATTTTATCAAGCTTAGGTACCTGCATTACGTTCTTATAACCGAACTTCTTTGTCATGGCATCCATAATCTCATTCTTATAAGTCTCCTTAAGTCTACTCAACTTTCCGGACCTCCTCTCTCAATTAATCAATAACTTCGCCTGTTGATTTTGCAACACGAACTTTCTTTCCGTCTTCAAATTTGTATCCAACTCTTGTTGGCTGTCCCTTATGAACATACATTACATTTGAAGCATCAATTGGTCCTTCCTGTGTTACAATGCCACCATTCTGGTTCTGAGCACTTGGTTTTGTGTGCTTTGTACGCATGTTGACACCTTCAACAGTAACCTTATTGTTCTTTTTGTCTACAGAAGAAACTTTTCCTTCTTTAAACTTATCTTTACCAGCGATTACTCTAACAGTGTCGCCTTTTTTAATCTTCATAGCTGACATCTAAGCACACCTCCTATAATACTTCTGGTGCCAAAGAAACAATTTTCATGAACTGTTTCTCTCTTAATTCTCTGGCTACCGGCCCAAAAATACGAGTTCCTCTTGGGGTCTTATCATCTTTTATAATTACAGCTGCATTTTCGTCAAATCTGATGTATGAACCATCTTTACGACGAGCGCCTTTAACAGTACGAACTACTACGGCCTTTACTACATCACCTTTTTTAACAACACCGCCTGGTGTTGCATCTTTTACAGTAGCAACGATTACGTCACCGATACTTGCGTATCTTCTTGTAGATCCGCCCATAACTCTGATGCAAAGTAATTCTTTAGCTCCTGTGTTATCAGCAACTTTAAGTCTACTTTCCTGTTGAATCATGCTGTATTCCTCCTTCTATAATCCAGGCAAATTATCTTGCCTTTTCAATAATTTCTACAAGTCTCCATCTCTTATCTTTTGATAATGGTCTTGTTTCCATAACTCTTACTGTATCACCAATTCCGCACTGGTTTTCTTCGTCATGAGCTTTTAACTTATAAGTTCTTTTAACAATCTTGTTGTATAATGGATGCTTTACATGATCTTCTACAGCAACTGTGATTGTCTTATCCATCTTATCACTTACAACTTTACCTGTACGTGTTTTTCTTAAATTTCTTTCCACAACAATTTCTCCTTTCTTAACTTTCCACCTGTAGTGGATTGGATTAACCTAAAACTATTCAGCAGCGTTTGTCTTTTCAAATATTACTGTCTGAATTCTAGCAATATTTTTTCTAACTTCTTTGATTCTGCTTGTGTTGTCTAACTGGTTTGTTGCGTTCTGGAATCTTAAATTAAATAATTCCTTTTTAGCAGCTACTAATTCATCATTTAATTCTGCAGCTGATTTTGTCTTTAAATCTTCTACATATGTCTTAATTTTCACTGTTATCACCGCCTTCTAAATCTTCACGTGAAACAATCTTACATTTTACTGGAAGCTTGTGTGTAGCAAGACGTAATGCTTCTCTAGCTATTTCTTCAGGAACACCAGAGATTTCGAACATTACACGTCCTGGTTTAACAACTGCTACCCAATATTCAAGTGTTCCTTTACCGGAACCCATACGTGTTTCAGCTGGTTTTGTAGTTACTGGTTTATCTGGGAAAATTTTAATCCAAACTTTACCACCACGCTTGATGTAACGAGTCATAGCAATACGAGCTGCTTCAATCTGATTTGACTTAATCCAAGCTGGTTCTGTTGCAACAATACCAAATTCACCGTAAGTGATCTTATTTCCTCTTGTTGCTTTACCTCTCATAGAACCACGAAACTGTTTTCTATGTTTAACTCTCTTAGGCATTAACATTATTTATCGCTCCCTTCTTTAGTTGGAAGTATTTCGCCGTTGTAAATCCAAACCTTAACACCTACTTTTCCGTAAGTTGTATCAGCTTCAGCGAAACCATATTCGATATCGGCACGTAATGTCTGAAGTGGAATTGTTCCTTCACTATAGAATTCTGTACGAGCCATATCAGCACCACCAAGACGTCCTGAACATGCAGCCTTAATTCCTAAAGCTCCACTCTTCATTGTTCTTGACATTGTAGACTTCATTGCTCTTCTGAAAGATACACGGTTTTCTAACTGTGTAGCAATGTTTTCAGCTACTAACTGAGCGTCCTTGTCAGGTCTCTTGATATCTTTAACGTCCATAAATAACTTCTTGCTTGTCATTTTCTGAACTTCAGCTTTAACTTTTTCAATTTCAGCGCCACCCTTACCGATTACGATACCAGGCTTAGCTGTATAAATGTTTACTCTCACTCTGTCAGATGATCTTTCGATTTCAATCTTAGAAACACCTGCGCTGTATAATTTCTTTTTAAGATATTCTCTGATTTTGTAATCTTCAACAAGATTGTCTGCAAAATCAGCTTCAGCGTACCACTTTGAGTCCCAGTCCTTAATAACTCCGACTCTTAAGCCATGTGGATTAACTTTCTGTCCCATACTTTGCCTCCTATCTTTCATCGAGCACGATTGTAATGTGGCTATTTCTCTTTAAGATTCTATAAGCTCTACCCTGTGCTCTAGGTTTAATTCTCTTCATTGTTGGAGCGCTACCTGCGTAACACTCAGCAATATAAAGTTTGCTAACATCCATATTGTTGTTGTTTTCAGCATTTGCAATTGCTGACTGTAATAATTTTAATATAACGCTTGATGCGTATCTTGGGTTGTATGTTAAAATACCGATTGCTGACTCTACGTCTTTTCCTCTGATCGCATCTAATACGAAACATGCCTTCTGTACTGACACTCTAGCGTAAGACAACTTAGCTGATGGTCTAGTATCTTTATTAGCATTTCTTTCTCTCTTTATCTGGGATCTATGTCCTTTAGCCATAGATGAGACCTCCTTTCAAAATCTACAGGTATTATCTACCCTTCTTTTCGTCTTTACCGTGTCCTCTATAAGTTCTAGTAGCAACAAATTCACCAAGTTTATGTCCAACCATATCTTCAGTTACATATACTGGCACATGCTTTCTACCGTCATGAACAGCGATTGTATGTCCAACCATCTGTGGAAAAATTGTTGAACGGCGTGACCAAGTTTTAATAACAGACTTGTCACCTGAAGCGTTCATAGCTTCGACTTTCTTTAATAAGCTCTCATCCGCGAATGGGCCTTTTTTTAATGATCTAGCCATTAGTTCCTACCTCCTTATTTCATGTTCTTTCCGTCACGTCTTCTAATGATTAACTTGTTAGACTTCTTATTTTTCTTACGAGTCTTCAAACCAAGTGCTGGTTTACCCCAAGGTGTACATGGGCCAGAACGTCCGATTGGCGCACGTCCTTCACCACCACCGTGTGGATGGTCATTAGGGTTCATAACAGAACCACGAACTGTAGGTCTAATACCCATATTACGTTTACGTCCGGCTTTACCGATATTTACAAGACCATGTTCAATGTTACCTACTGTACCAACTGTTGCACGGCAAATAACTGGAACCATTCTCATTTCTCCTGAAGGAAGTCTAAGTGTTGCATACTTTCCTTCTTTAGCCATTAACTGTGCTGCATTTCCAGCTGCACGAACTAACTGTCCGCCCTTACCTGGATATAATTCAATGTTATGAACTTCTGTACCTACAGGGATAGCTGAAAGTGGTAAACAGTTACCAACTTTAACTTCTGCATTTTCACCGTTCATAACTGTAGCTCCAACCTTAAGTCCGTTAGGAGCAAGGATGTAAGCCTTTTCACCATCTGCATAACTGATTAATGCGATGTTTGCAGTTCTATTTGGATCATATTCGATGCTAATAACTGTAGCAGGAATATCAACTTTATTTCTCTTGAAGTCGATGATTCTGTATTTTCTTCTTGAACCACCACCATGATGTCTTACTGTAATTTTACCCTGATTGTTACGACCAGCATTTTTCTTGAGAGATACTACTAAAGATTTTTCAGGAGTTGCTTTAGTAATTTCTGCATTATCAAGAGTAGTCATAGCTCTTCTTGAAGGGGTATATGGGTTAAATGTCTTAATTCCCATTTTTATTCTCCTTTCGAATTCAATTTGTCATCACGCTTTTCTTGCGTTTACTTATTATCTTTATAAACCAGCGAAGATTTCAATATCTGCACTGTCTTCTGTCAACTGAACGATAGCTTTCTTCTTCTTAGCTGTCTTTCCAATTGTCATTCCTCTTCTACGATTCTTTCCTTCTAAGTTCATTGTGTTAACTTTAGCAACCTTTGTTCCTTCGAACATTTTTTCAACTGCTTCTTTAACCTGAGTCTTAGTTGCATCTGTGTGTACGTAGAATGTATATTTCTTATCTGCCATAGCGTTCATGCTCTTCTCAGTAATTACTGGAGAGAGGATTACGTCATAATATTTGATATCTGCCATTATGCATACACCTCCTCGATTGTTGCTACAGCTGCCTTATCGATAACTACAACATCATATTTAAGAATGTCATAAACATTAATTGTGTTAGTTAAAGCAGTTTTTACTGTAGGGATGTTCTTAGCTGACATTACAGTATTTACATCATTGTCTTTTAATACAACCAATGCTTTACTTACATTTAAGTTGTTCATCATCTTTACAAAATCTTTTGTCTTAGGTGCTTCAAACTTAATGTCGTCAACTACGATAAACTTATTTTCATTAACTCTGTCTGTCAATACTGACTTAAGAGCTGCTCTTTTTTCTTTCTTATTCATCTTGAATGAATAATCTCTTGGAACTGGTGCGAATACAACTCCGCCGCCTGTCCACTGTGGAGCTCTTGTAGAACCTTGTCTTGCATGACCAGTTCCCTTCTGTCTCCAAGGCTTTCTTCCGCCACCGCTAACTTCTGAACGAGTTTTAGCTTTCTGTGTTCCTTGACGGTTATTAGCAAGCTGACTCAATACTGCCTGATGCACTAAGTTTTCTTTAACTTCTACACCAAATACGGCATCGTTTAATTCGATTTCATCAACCTGTTTACCTTCCATATTTAAAACAGATACTTTTGCCATCTGCGTGTTCCTCCTTCCAAAATCTACTTACCAGACTTACATGTTTCTTTAATAGTTACTAAAGCTTTCTTAGGTCCTGGTACAGCGCCCTTTACTAGGATTAAGTTGTTTTCTGCATCAACTCTAACAATTTCAAGGTTCTGTGTTGTTACCTTCTTAGCACCCATATGACCTGGCATTTTCTTTCCTTTAAACACCTTGCTTGGGCTTGAACATGCACCGTTTGATCCGGCATGTCTATGATACTTAGAACCGTGAGCCATAGGTCCTCTTGACTGACCATGTCTCTTAATTGCACCCTGGAATCCTTTTCCCTTTGCAATTGCTGATGCGTCAACTTTGTCTCCAGCAGTAAAGATGTCTGCCTTGATTTCGTCTTTCACTGAATACTCTTCAGCATTTTCAAACTTAAATTCTCTTACAAATCTCTTGTAAGGAACTCCAGCTTTGTCAAACATACCTTTCATTGGCTTGTTGACTAGCTTTTCTCTCTTTTCACCGAATCCAACCTGTACAGCACTGTATCCATCATTTTCTACTGTCTTAACCTGTGTTACTACACATGGTCCAGCCTGAAGAACGGTTACTGGTACTAAACTTCCATCTTCGTTGAAAATCTGAGTCATTCCAACCTTTGTAGCTAAAATAGCTTTCTTCATATTAATTACCTCCTGTTAATCTACAGCGGATCGCGCCACCGCGATCATCCTAGAACAGTTCAATCTATTTAAACCTTCAAGGATAATTCACTATTTCGTTTTTTACCTATTAAAATAAGTAAATTGCGATGAATTATTTATTCTTCATCTTAATGTCGATATATACACCTGCTGGCATTTCTAATCTTGCCAAAGCATCTACTGCTTTCTGTGTTGGTGTAACAATATCAATGAGTCTCTTATGAGTTCTCTGTTCAAACTGTTCTCTTGAGTCTTTGTACTTATGTACAGCTCTAAGAATTGTGATTACTTCCTTCTTTGTTGGAAGTGGTACAGGGCCACTAACTTCTGCTCCTGAACTCTTTGCAGTTTCAACAATTTTTGCAGCTGACTGATCGATTAATTTGTGATCATAAGCCTTTAATGTGATTCTCATTACTTGTGCCATAAAAAAAGCCGCCTCCTTTTCGTACTATTAGCACGACAAGCGGTGACTGTACAACCTTTCCGTGTGTTTTGTGATTATTCACAACTTACCCACGTGTTTCCACTTCTATGGTGGACTCGTTTTTAGTACAGTGACTTGTCGCCAGTTTCCTAACTTGACATTCGCTCCGCGGAAAACCTACATTACTGTAGCAACCTCTCGTTTCAACGCTATCAATGTCACAGCATGAATTAGTATACAACATGAAAATATAAATTGCAACCATTTTTTCAAAAAATTTTATTTTACTTAATTTGGCTATTTATCAATACTTTTTCTACACTATCATTTCAAAATTCATTTTTAAATTTAAATCTCATAATTTACTCTTTAATTTCTTTCTTCTATATATAATAGGTAGTTTTCTGCTTTTATTGACTTTTATTTTCTCAAATTGTAATATATAACCATTGGTCATTATAATACAATGATTAAAATTTTTAAAGATAGGATTTTATATTAATTATGTGGATTGCTAACAATTGGAAAGATTATGAAGTAATTGATACTTCAGACGGCGAAAAACTAGAGCGTTGGGGTGATTACATATTAGTTAGACCTGATCCTCAGGTCATTTGGCATACTCCAAAGAAAGATAAACGTTGGAATAAATTAAATGGGCATTATTATAGAAGTAAAAAAGGCGGTGGTCAATGGGATTTCTTTGATTTACCGGAACAATGGTCTATTAATTATAAAGAATTAACATTCAACCTTAAACCATTTAGTTTCAAACATACAGGTTTATTTCCTGAACAGGCAACAAATTGGGATTGGTGTTCTGAAAAAATTAAAAATGCCGGTCGACCAATTAAAGTATTAAATTTATTTGCTTATACCGGTGGTGCAACTTTAGCTGCTGCTAATGCGGGTGCTTCTGTCACTCACGTTGATGCTTCTAAAGGCATGGTAACATGGGCAAAGGAAAATGCTGTTTCTTCCGGATTAAAAGACGCACCTATTCGTTGGTTAGTTGATGATTGCACTAAATTTGTAAAAAGAGAAATACGTCGTGGCAACAAATACGATGCAATCATAATGGATCCACCTTCTTACGGCCGTGGTCCTGGTGGTGAAATTTGGAAAATAGAAGATTCCATTTATGATTTTGTAAAATTATGTACGGAAGTCTTGTCTGACGATCCATTATTTTACTTAATTAATTCATATACTACAGGTCTTGCACCTTCAGTTTTAACTTATATGTTATCAACTGAAGTTAAATCAAAATTCGGCGGAACTGTTATTTCAGATGAAATTGGAGTTCCTGTAAGCGGCAATGGTCTGGTTCTTCCTTGTGGAGCCTCTGGTCGTTGGTGTAAATAATTTTATCAAAGAAGTTGAAGTTAGGATTACAACAATCTTTACTTCAACTTTTTTCTAATTTTCTATTCTTTATTATTTTCCTACTATAATATATTTATGTTTAATATCTCTTATAACCAATAAAGAATTACCCATCTAGTTGCTATTTATTTTCTCTATTTTCATATTTTCTATTATTTTATAATTTCTCTATCGTATATTCATTATCATTTATGTTATGACATACTGACACTAAATTGCTTATTCCAATTTTCATTTCAGTTATCATCGTCTCTTTGTCTGCAATAATTTTTGGCCTTTCCTCTTCGAAATCCACTTCAAATGTATAAAATGGTCTTATCATTCCTGTCCCTTCCATTTTTACATAAGCTTCTTTTATAGTCCACACCCTAAAAAATCTCTGAAGTTTTCCCTGTTCTGTTCCTATATCATAAATGTATTTTTGTTCTTTAGGAGCAAAGCAGGTATTAACAATCCTTCTTTCTTTCATAGTAAACTTATTCTTTCTTTTAACATCTTCAGTATCTATCCCTATTTCATAATCAGAAACAACAGCTACTGCATACTTATTTGAATGTGATATGTTAAATTTAATTTTACCATCTTCAAATGAAGGCTTGTTATATTTGTCAATTAATATCTTACTGTCTTCTTTTTCAGTTTTTCTTATATGCTGTATAAGAATTCCAGCTGCAAGACTTTGCATTTTTTTATCTTCCTGATTTATTCTATCTATTTTATTTTTCCTATCTTCATCCATCATTTCATAATATTTTGAATATACTGATTTATCAGATAATTTTTCTACATTATAGTAATATATTTTCATAAAATTATTTACTCCCTTTTGCAAGTTATATGTTTATTATTGTTTTGTTCAAATTCTAATTATTTTATAAATTATATTTTGCTATCTTTCTATTCTAATTATTGCTATATATATTTCTTATTTAATCACTCATTTATAATCTTCCATGCTTCAACAAGTCTGTCTATATTCCATGCAGCATTTGCAGGGCTTGTGGATGGAAGGCATATTGCTTCTTTCATCACTATCTGTTTCATATATTTGTTATAAAGTGAATACGCTTTCTTTCCATTAGCAAATATCTGTTTTATATCTGCTGTATTTAATATTCTTGTCAAATCATTCACTTCAACATTTTTAATGCTACTATCAGAAGACCCTGTAATTTCACATGAATGAATTACATCCCACACTGCCACTTTATTATTAAGCAAAAATTCTTTTTTCTCCTGAATTGTTTGTGGTATATTTTCATTAAATATGGCAGCTAATACTTTCCAAAATCTATTCTGTGGATGTCCGTAAAAGAATCCTTCTTCTCTGGATTTAACAGATGGAAAGCTACCTAATATTAAAATTTTTGATTTTTGATTATATATTGGTTCAATTGGATGTGTAATCATAATGTCTTCTTTCTTTTTATTTTAATTATCATTTATTATAGCATAAAATGTTTTGTCAATCATTGCTATCCCCGATTTGCGTGTATATGTTTTTTATTTCTATATATACAATTAATATTATAAATTATAGGAGCAATAAAATGAATGAAAATAAAAAAAATCTTGGGAACTTGCCCTCTGTTAGTGGATAAATTACCGACTTTAATTTAATGATACTAATCTAATTATCCAAAATATTTAGGCATCCCCGAAAATTTCGGGAATGCCTACTATTTCGCATCAACCTCTCTTATTGATTGCTTTGCAATCAATAAGCTCGCGGCATTCATTGATAACGTTGATTATTCAATAATTGTAGCAACCTTACCTGATAGTACGACATACTGTGGTATTTATAGTATTTTTAGTTCGATTTTATGCTATAAATTGTTACAGTTTGTACTGGCTATATGTATTTAGAAAAATTATTAAGTGCATGAGGTCATGATTTCTTACTTTCAATATATACGTTCGTTTATAAGTACTCATATAAAGAATTCCACACTTTCACAACAGCATATTATTTTTACTAGATGCTATCTTTTTCTGTTATTAATCAATAATGACATTTAAATTATTCCTTCCATAACACTTTATTTTATAATATTATCTAGTTGTTCTAAAGAATATTCCTTATATATGTCTTCATTTTTTTGTGGTAATATTTCCAAACATAATATAATTTTTCTATCAATATTTTTTAATCTGCATCTCAATTCTTTCCAAAATAGTTTATCTACCCCAACTATAAATGGCTCTTCTTCACCACTCCTTTCAACAGAATACTTAATTATCCATTCTTCCCCTAATGTTTTACTAGGAAATAAAATAAGATATCTTTCATCACACGAACATATCTTTCCTGTATTATGCCCCTTTTTGAACATCATTGCGATATAAAACGGCTTTGCTTTAGTTCTGTCTGTTGGTAGAACATACCTCGAATAATAATCATCTTTTTCGAAAAAGTCAAATAATGAATTCGCTATATTAACAGCAAAATCATACCCTAACTTTGCTGCTGAATCTATCTCTGGATTGAAGTCCCCTTTGCTACCAGTTATAAAAGCCATAATCCATTGAATATCTTTTAACATATCTAATTTAGTTCCCAAAGCTGCAACAACGGTAAAAAATGCTCTATCGTTAGTATATACCACTATATTGGATAATCCGTTATTTTCAATAATGCATTTTGCAAGTTTCTTTGTTGTCGGAAATAAATATATAACTCCACTTTGTAACCTATCCGCAAATACAAGAATAGTAAAAAAGTTATTAACTTTATTATCATACAAGTCACCTATGTAAAATTCACCCTTAACAACTGTATCTTTTATCCAGCTGTCACATTCTCGATAATCCTCAAACAATACAAATAACTTGTTTATTGATTTGAAATATTGGGGTTTTCTCTCTAAAAATAAATAATCTGTGCTTGGAATACAAACACAATTAATATCATCTATAAGCAACTCTAACGCAGATTTATCTACTTCATAGCACTCATATTCCCCTTCCCTATTATTGTGAGTATATACTCTTAATTTTTCCTCTCCGTTTCCATTATTATATATATTTAATATACATATATTTTTGTTTGTTAATTCAACAACATTACTAGTTATTTCTAACCTTTTCAAAAAGTTAAAATCAAAAACTCTAATTCGTTCCTCAATTTTTCTCTGGTAATTTTCTATCCAATAATTTATTACTTCTTCACTTATATCATTATTTCTAATTTTTATATCTAGAACTTTATATATTTCTGCTATGCTCTCTGAATATCGTAAAATTTTGTCATCAAACAAACCTTCTATAACCTTTATTATGTTTTGATTCGTAATACAAGATACTAATTTCTCTAAATCATTCTGTTTTAAGCACTCAATCCCATAATCCAATCTGCTATTTGGGTTCCCCATATTTGTATTAAAATAATTTTCCAACTTCCAACACTCATTAATTTCACCTGTAATAAGCTCTACAAAACCATCTTCTACGGCCATCGCATAAAAACATAATAGATTAATAATCCTATGTTTTTCAGCATACTCCAGTTCGCTATTTTCAACAACAAACAATAATTTATCACAATATTGCTTATATTTTTCTGTCTTTAACTGATATGCTTCCTTTTTTACAATATCATTACCTAAATGTTGAAGCAAAAGAAGTTCTATTCCGTTGGCATAGATTTCCTGTATATCAGCGGTCTTTCTTTTAATAATTTGCTGATATTTTTCTATTAAGGAACTATGTGTAACATCAATTGTTGGTGTACAGCATCTTTCAATCTCCAATATCTTTAGTATATTTCCTAAAGTTGTTACATTGTCTAAATGCATGTGGTTCATTTCGTGAATTTGTGTATTTACTTCAGTCTTATATTTCATATTTTCATTAATACTGATATAAATACTTCCACCTTCTTGATAACTATATTTACCTAATATTCTATTTCCCATATTTTACCTTTCAAAAACGAGGATGCTAATCTTAGCACCCTCATTTTTCTATTCATCATTCTGTTTTGGTAACACATTTGCATTTGAATCATCTATCAAATTGAAAGATTCATTTATAGCTTCTGCTTTGGGTGTTTGTGGTAGTGGCACACCATTGATTGTTGGCTGTGTCAACTTGATTTCATCATTACCATTTTCCATTTTTCCACCTCCTTTACAACATTCACATTTATATACATTCTGCTCAACATTTACGTAATTCAAAATATATACACTAGAAGCATAATTTATAAGAATAACCATAAATGTTATTGCAATAAAATTTATTAATCGTCGATGTCTTTCATTTTTTAAACGATTTTGTTCTCGATTATGTATAGCATCATTCAGATATCTTTCAGACATCATATCCTTGATATGTTTTTCAGCTTGTTTCTTTTTTATTTGTCCCTTTTCTGCTAGTTCATATGTTTGATTACAGACTATTGCCATTTCTTTAATAGGATAATAGTGTATATTGTAACCTGAGTACGCCTTGTAAAAGAAATATATGCAAACAATAAACAACACACTCGAAATCGCACATAAAATCAAATATAGCCAAAACTGTATTCCTGAACCAACCTTTTCTAATTGCGACCACACCAGAATCAATCCACTTCCTATAATCGTCAGAAACGTAATACACGTATTTATTTTTGAATTTAATCTCTCTGTATATTCAATTTCTTTATAGTATAATTCTTTATAATTTTCCAGTTCATCCATTTATAGCACCATCCTCTTTTGATTTATTACCTTATTCAAAAGTAATCTCTTCCTCTGCCTTAACATAAACATCCACTTGCGTATGTACATCAAGTCTAGTAACAATCCACCCCCTCATCATACACATTTTAATAAACTCATATATTCGGTTCTCGCCGTTCATTTCTTTTAATGTTACGACCACGCCAAATCTTAATCCTCTACCTGCCTTTGGATCAAGTCTTTCCTTTGTTTTGATGCTCAATCCCCACATACCTGATTGATATGCTTTTCGTGGACGTCCATTTTCCTTTAGCGCCTCACAAATATGTTTTACATTATCCCACTTACGATACAACTTTCGTGCATCTTCTTCATAAATTGTATTCAGTCCTTCTTCTGCTTGCTTATTGTAATCAATAGCTTTAATAACAGCCTTTCCTTTCTGATCCATAATTCGTCCAAAATGAATATCCATCTCCGTTGATGTATAATCAACTCCTTGGTTTCTATCGCTTTTTGGAAAATAAGCAAGTGTAGCTTTTGCAAAGAAAGGATGTGCATTCATATCTTGTGGAACTGGAATATTATAAGTATATATCTCATATTCATCTATACTACCTGACATAATGAATCTAATTTCATCCTCTAGTGAATACAAGATTTCTTTGATTCTTTTAGGTACAATTCCGTATCCTTTTTCATATTTGATTGTATCCTGTCGATTCCACCCTGCAGCCGAATCTATAATTAAAGCCTTTGCAACTTCTCTACTTAATCCCATAATGTGTATAAGATATGCCATTTTTCTAGTAATCCATGGTGCTGCAAAAGATGTTCCTGATACGGTTGCTTTTCCTAATGGTTCACAAACCACAATTTTATCCGGACCATCTCCACCATAATAACAAACATCTGGCTTATAAAAGAATGATAATACTGGGCCTTTTCGAGTATATGATGCGGGATTCCCATTAAAATCCACAGCATTTACAACCAATGAATTTAATGAATCTGCTGGTGCACCAATTTTATTGACATTTGAGTTTCTTTTCTTATTCGTTCCCGCAACTATAAAAATAACATCATACTCATATTGAATTTTATCTAACTCAGCCGCCTCCGGAGATATAAAATTTGCATCTATTTCCATAGCAGAACCTAATGATAAATTCCAAACTTTTATATCTCTGTTCTTTCGAACAATTTCTCTAATTTGCTTCAATATTGCAAATGAACTAAATCTACCCGCTGTTGCCACACCAAAATGACGCACTTTAAATCGTCCACAATCATCTTGTAATCTTGGATTAAATGAAGGACCATCAACTATTAATGATGTTACTGCCGTACCATGAAAATAGTCTTCTGCATGAAGTTCAATATCATCGCTTATACATTTCTGATAATCTACCCAATCACTGAAATATACCCTTTTATCAAATTGAGTATCTATTACACCTACAACCGGTTCGTTTGCCGGCTCAGGAATCAATAGACGCTCTTTATAGCTCTCGCTTTCTGTAATATCATATACTACCTCGGCAAAATCTCTGACGCTCATCGCAATCAAATAAGGAGCTTTATCGCATAAAATATCTATTTCTTCTTTTTCCATTCGTCGAGTTGTTTCATCTATCATTTTAGCATTAATCATATTTATGCCTAATTTACCTAGCAACTCTGTTGTATCCACGCCTGTTTTATATATAGTTATGATAGACTGTTCACTTGGATTTTGCGTAATGCGATCTATACGAAAATCCTCCACATAAAAACAATCAACGAGCACTTTTAAAAATGTATTTTTAGCCATTACACTATCATCATAATTTTCAGAATTAATAATTTCAGTATCATCACTCGTTATAATTCCGCCATAATACTTTTGAATAGTTGTTGCACACTTATCCAAAAGTACAACTGATTTCTGTAAAGAATCTATCGCCAGAAAATATGTAAATCTATGTATATACAGTTTCTGCCAACACCACATCCTAAATCCAATACATTTATTTCTTCATATTCATCAAATAAAGTAATTATATCCAATACTGTTTTAATAGGTCTTCTTAACCAACTTCCTTCTTTATATAATTCATCATTAGAATACATTTCTATATGTGACTTTCTTTCACTTTCACGGATTTGTTTTAATCTATTATTTTCCATATATTTTGAAATCTCCTTGAAGTTATTATTATTTCACAAAGGGAAATTTGGTTTCTAAAAAATATCTATACTCTGGCTCGCTTAGTGCCTCATCATATTCCTTCTTAATAGTATTATTAATCCAGTCAATTTTTTTATCATTCATATCTTCATATTTGCGTATGATAATTTTCCCACTCTCTGCTGCTTTCAAAATCTCTATGTATGCATCCGGAACAAATTCGCAAGCAGTAACATTTACTAACTCCGATGTTGAAACTGCATTAGGGATATTGATATTTTCCTGTGGATTATTTACATTTTTTGCAGAATATATATACCCTGCGACACCCTTATAAGTGTCCATAATTGCATTTTGATAGTATTCTTCTAATATTAGTATTCCGTCCTTATTAAATCCGTAAGTTGCCCACTTATGCCATTTTCCATTATGTCTAAAATCTGTTTCTCTGCAACACTTTTCAACTGCATTGCTCAAATACACTAAGACATTTTCTCTTTTTGTTGAGAAATATATAAGTGGAATATTATGGTTTGATATTCTTGGTTCTAAAATCTTAATATTAGCAACTTGTGATGCGTGGTAATACATCATTTCCTCCTCAAAATCCATTTATATTCTAGCATAATAGCATAACTGTAACGCCCTAAAAGTAACATCACAATTGCTTCTATTTTTTGATTTCCAATCCTCTTCTAATTGCAATCCTGCATATGGCCCCCATCCCTTAAATATGTCATCCCTAGCTGCAAGTTCACATACTCCATCATCATTTACACAGTTAATTACCTGTTCTACAATGTCTTGTAATATTGGGCTATATTTAACAATTCCACATTTTGCAAGCCACACAAGATATTCCATATGATAATGTAAAATTCCATCTATATCTTCAACAACTTTAAAACCTTGAGATGGGAAACATCCAACTGTTCCTAGAACATATCCAACCCAAGAGTCTGCATGTACTCCTACTAATTCAGGTCTATCAGTACGCATTATTTTATGAACAGCTTCTGCTAACATCTTGATATTTTCTTCCGTTCTCCATGAATTAGTGTGCGCTAAAATATCTAAATGATATCGACAAGGCCATTTTTCATAATTATTAAACACTCGCTTCGTTTCTTTTTTGACCAAACGTGTAATGTCTAAAATAGAATCCACCTCTAGTACTCGACGGAATGAATCTAGTGACAATTGAATCTGTGGTTGAATATCTATAGAATCCTCATAACCAGCACGTGCTATACATGCACAACGAATAATATTTTGCCCATTAGCTGCATATTTAAATTCATCAAAATATTTTCCTTTTGTCCTATAACATAAATCAGTTAATGGTACCTCCACAAATGCAGTCATAGCTCGTTTTAGTACAGGAGTATCTTTACAAACACCTTTTTCTGCAAGATATTTTACTCCAGTTTCCTGATTTTCATATTGACCAGCATTTCTATTAGGTCCATGAAAACCATTACCTAACCAACCATTCTCCTTTTGACAGTCTACAATAGATTGAACTATCTTCTCTGACATTATCTGCTCTTGTAATTGCTTTTCTTCTTCCTCGCTAATATTCTGCAAAATCTCTTTCTTAACACGATACACAATTGAAGGATTTGCATTTTTTAGCAGAAAGTCAATCATTCTTTCTATTTCTTTCATATTCATTTGTCCTCCGCACACTAAATATATTTCCATTCTACCATAATTACATATCTAAAGAAACATCAAATCTTTTCACACAAAAAATCTCTATGTGTCGAGTCCTTCCACTCATTACATAGAGATTTTTTATATTTTAACATTTATCTGCTAGACCTGACTTTTTTATACCTAATACAATAGGAAAATAAATATCACAAAGCATACTTTCCTTCTTGCGCCATGCTGGTTCAAGTGAAGCAAACTTTTTAAATAATCTTATATGCTCGTCTGTTAATTCAGATAATAAATCGTCACTAAATATCCAATCTAATATACCTTGTCCAATCCCAGAAGTAGGCTCATATGTTATAGGTTTCGTTTCTGTTGCGCTGGCTAAACTTCTCATCCACCAAGCGAAATCAATTGGGTTTGAGTCAAATGCATGTACATCATCAATGATACCTGACTTCCAATTATGATTAAACGGTCCTAATAAATATCCACAGTTAATATAAATAAAGCCATCATATTCACTTGCGATCTTCTTGCAATGTTCGTATGACCTTCTAACCATTTCAATATTTTCCTCACTTCTCCAAGAAGATGTTTTGGATAATATCTGAACATGATTTGCAGCAGGGAACTTGCAATCCTTTATGTAGTATCTAACATTTTTGCCCTGGAAACGAACCGGACGCGTAAAATCATCTATACTAGTATGTAATAATGCTCCTTCAAAATGTTCCAAAGCATAATTTATCTGTGTTTGAATCATAGGCTCATTCTCGTCACAACCTAACTCTACTAAAAGGTCAGCTATAATTGCTCTGAATCCACCTCTCCCATACTCATCCATAAAGTTGCCACCTTTATAAAAATGGTCTTTCTCGTAATCTGTCCAATTTAATAATGAATCTTTTGCTCGCTGCATATTTGGATTAGTAAGTTCTACACCATTTCTTTTAAGCAAGTTAACCGTTGAATCAAATCCATCAAAGTAAATGCCATGAATAACATTTCCTAAAAAACCAGATTCCTTCTGTACTGAAAACGCCTTTTTCACTTTAGGCAACTTCAATATTTCTTCTTGTAGTTGCATCATCTTGTCTGAATCACATGGCTCACCTAGAATTTCTTTATACACTCGATATCTTAGGTTCGCTGAGCCATACTCTAAAATAAATTCAATCAAATCGTTATAAATTTTCAAAATTACTCCTTTCAATAACAAATGTTATTTACCTATATCATTTACTGCTATCTCTTTGTATACTAAAAAAGCGTATGTATGCTTGTCATATTTTCAACCTTATAGCTAAAATAATAAACCGTTACAGCCAAATGTTTCATGCTGTTTTTTAGACATTTACATTCATATTACCCTTTTGTCAAAATTTGCAGAGTCGAGACTGTTGCTCTTTAAATCTTTCTTCTATTATTCTAACAGCTTCTTGAACAAATTCTTTTAAATTTAAGAGTTTTTCATCACTGTAATATTCTCCTATACTATAAGGAGGATTAAGAGCATACATCTCCTTTATATTGTATTTTTCCATATTTGTTTCCAGCCATACTTTATTTTTTTCTCTATTATAAACAGAACTTGTTTCATCATTAAGATTATCCAAAAATAAAGATGGATAATCTTTATTTAATTTCCAATCCCCCTTACCTCTTTTCCATTCACTGCCATTAAAATAACGTGGTACTGGCATAAAATTAGAAAATGAATACATCAAATCAAAGTATTTATCAAACAATTCTCGTAAATCTTCATATCCCCTGAAAATATCATCTAAATATAAATATATTAATTCATTCAAATCCTTTCTATATGTTCTATTTTTAAGTGGTTGATAACACTTATCCTTACGTGCAAGAATTATTAACTTTGCCACACAAAAATCTCTAAATGGAATAAAAGCATTAAAAATCGTATCCGCATGTATTTCTCCGAACTCGTCCTTTGGAATATCCTCACCGTATTGTATTATATATGCATCCTTTACTAACTCAGAAGAATCAATTTCTTTGCAAGGAAGAATTCGATATAATAAAGCTACTTCTATTCCACTTTTTCCATTTAGACCTGGATTAATAATTGATATTAGATTTTCTGTTTTATTCTCTAATGCGTAATTACTCATTTTTACTCCTAACAGCTAATAAATTTCCCCAAAATATTCATCTCATATTCTGTCCCTAAATCTTTTCGATTTATTTCCAACTAAAAATCTTTTTGAATAACTTATTGAATATACTATCTTTTTCACTTTGTTGGACATAACTTTCTATCAAATCTTGTTTTTAATTACAATCAACATTGTCTTTTTGTGCTAATTCTAACCACCTTTGCGCTGCTTCATACAATTTTCTATCCTTTAAATGTTCACTAGCTATATAACAATATCCATAAAACTCACTTCTATCTGTCATATTATCATATATAAAATCCACTGTACTCGCTTCCTTAAAAGACAACACGTCTCTCACATAAATAGTTCTTGTGTTGTAACAACCTTTATTCATCTGATTATCTAAATAGCCATCATCTGGTAATTCGTCCCTTCCTTCTGAAAAACTAAAAATAACCAAATCATCCCCGTAATGAAGATATTTTACAACATCATCTAATCTTTCAAATGTAATACTACCTTCTTTCAAATTAATTGTCTTTCCAATATAATCTCTATAAGGAAAGTGTCCTCCTTTTCCCCACATTTCCAAAGAGTTTTTTCCTATTTTACAAAATATAATACCGTTTTCTTCTTCCCTTATAAAATCATTTAAATTCATACTATACTTCCGCCTTTACTCCGCACACGTGTTTCTTATAAATATTCTACCATAGCAAAGAAGGTAATGAAACACTTACCTTCTCGCTTTGTTTCACTACCCTCTTATCTTTTCTTTCTCTCTAATATAGACTTTCTCTTCCGTCGCACCGTCTCCTAATTCTTCATCTGCCTTTACAATCGCCTGTTCTAACATCACTCCATCAAAATCCCTACCATACATTTCAACCAATTCTTCTTTTACCTGTTGTTCTACTTCCGGTCTTATCTTTACTCTTTCATCCTCAACATCCTGAGCCTCATCAGGTTCAATCCCATCTCTTTCAGTCTCGTATTCCAAAAGCGATATTTCTTTCGCTGTTTTTATTCTATCGGATACCTTTTCTAGCCTTGATATTGCTTTGCCATATCTCTCTTCATTCTCAATAGCTTCTTCCATATCGTCTAAGGAATACAATCTAAACATCTGTGGCAAGTTATTTAGTTCGCCATCCACCTTATAAAGTTATGACACCAAACCGTTGAACTTGTCCTCTGCCTGTTTTCTTCTAGCTTTCTTTTCCTTTTTGGAATTCATAACTTCTGCATATGCTCGTTTTTCTTCATCCATTCTGTCACGTTTTCTAATGAGGTCATATGCCTTCTTAATTATGTCTATTCCCTTTGGCACTAACTTTCGGTATTCTGCAAGTTCACGGTCATTGTTGATTTCAGCATAGGTTGTAAATATATAATTCTTTCTGAAACCTTCAAGCCTTCTTGCAATACCGACAACTTTGTCTTTTACATCCTTGATAAGCAGCTTTGCTTCTTCCTTCAATCTTGCGATTTCACCATTATAGAACTGAATCATTTTGTTAATCAATCTGACATGGCGATTAACATTGCCTCGTTCCGTTTTGATGTTTCGCTTTTCCATCTGTGAAGCTGCTGGACCTAAGTGTTCAGTTGGTAATATCTCCAATCCCTGTCGTTCATAAGAGCGATGGTCTATTCGTGTTTCGTGACCTGATTTTTCAAGATATGTATTGCACATATCTGCCCAACTTTTTCTCCACTTTTCAACATTGCTTCTTTCATTCCAATCAGTTGAAGGAACAGATTTACATTTATATTGACGTTTCTTTTTGTCATAAATCTTTTCCCCATTCTCATCCAGAATGTACTCTTTCTTCTGCTTACTTCCCCAACTTCCATCTTCATTAAATGGTCTAACTGTAAGCATGATGTGTGCGTGAGGATTGCCATCTTTCTTATTGTGAAAACATATATCTGCAATCATTCCCTTATTCACAAAGTTCATCTTGCAAAACTCTTTTACCAAGTTGTACTGCTCTGAAACGGACAACTCATTTGGTATTGCAACCTCAATCTCTCGTGCAAGTTGCGAATTCTTTGCCTTCTCAATTTTCTCGACTGCATTCCACAAAGTAGAACGGTTATAAAATTCGATAGGAGCATTGTCTGGTAACATTATTAGCGTCTCGGCTATTCCTCTTTTTCTCGTATAGTCGTGAGTGATTCCGTCATAGTTGCTGGTAATCTTCTCACCACTTCTGTATGCCGACGCTGCAACGGCAGATTTTCCTTTTCCTCTGGAAATTATCTTAACTGATAAATGGAAAATTGCCATTTGTTTCTCCTTCTCTATATTTATTTTTTAATATTGGAGAAACAGTAAAACTGTCAGTCTACTTTTTAATGTAGTGCTGACTAGTTTACCGCTCTCTGCAAGAGCCCTCGGAGAGCGCGCGTCCGGCACTTGTACCGGTGAGTACCACAACTTGCTTTGTGGTACATAAGTGCGCCCTTTGCAAGCTCAGGGACCTTATCAAATTTCTTTAACATTATTCAAATCTTTCACATAATCTCTGACATATGGAGTGTTAAATGCATATTTAACGATTCCTTCAATTTCTTCGTTGGTCAAATCCTCTGCATTGTCTAAATACTGTTCTAGTATCGCCCCTCGTTGAATCAGTCTTCTCGTTCTTGCTTTCCTAGCCTGTGCCTTTTCTTTAGCAAGCACTTCCTTTTTCTGATTCTTCAACTGTTCAATCTGTCTTTGAATATCTTCCGAAGTTCTTCTAGTCATATTTTCATCCTCCTTTATTTAATTGTGATTTTACGGAAGTCTTTTTTACTGACTTCCGTAACCGTAGTATTTCTTTTCAAAATACTTTCTGGGACATTTACCGGCTATTGTAATGTACCCCTGTTTTTCCAACTCTCTGTTCAGTTTTCGGATTATTTCGTAAGCCTTACTTTTGCAAATTCCTAATGTCTGTACAAGTTCATTGGCATCTACATATTTTTCTCTCATACTGTCTTCCTCCCTTCTTTACCCCCCACATATTGTGATAGTTATTTATTAGTTTTTATAATTTACCACTCTCTCGTGTGATAGTTAAGTGAAATTTTGCTTGCATATTATCACGTTATGTGATAGTATTGTTTCAGGAGGTGAGAAATCATGACAGAATTAAGTAAAGATGAAAAGAAAAAAATCGGACAAAGAATTAAACAATTAAGAAAAGAGAAAGGATTGCTTCAGGAAGATTTAGCAAATCTGATTGGCTTGAAAGTTGGAACCATTTCTAAATATGAACAGGGTGACCGTACTCCTGGTATTAATCAGCTTGTTGTTATTGCAGAAGCTCTGGGTTGTACTACTAACGACATTCTACAGATCAAAGACGGACTTTTCAGAGCAACTGTTGACGGATTTTATGAACACGGTCTTGATGTTTATATAGACTGGCTTAAACTTTCAAAGTTTGAATGCACATCCTGCAAAATTCAAAGTGACGATGGAGAAGAAACCTTATCTTACTTATTGAAAATTGATAATCAGACATATCCTGTTAGCGAAACTGAATTATCAAAGATTATGGATTTTCAGAGAGAACAGTTCAAACTCATAGTTAAACAGATGAAAGATTCTTCTACTAAGCAATAATGGTGGATAAATGCCAGTTTACAAAGACGAAGAACGAAATTCGTGGTTTGTCCGATGTTACTACACGGACGTACACGGTAAAAGAAAACAAGCCTTCAAAAGAGGCTTTAAGTTACAGAGAGATGCAAAGAACTGGGAAAATGATTTTCTAAAACAGATACACGGAAACGCTGATATGACTTTCCAATCGCTATACAATATCTATATTAAGGATATGGACTCTCGTTATAAGGAAAGTACGGTAGAAGGATACAGAACAGTATTCAACAAACTTATTCTTCCCTACTTCGGTAAAAGAGCCATAAACAAGATTACTGCAAAGGATATCAGAGCATGGCAAACGGAAATGATTAACAAGGGATATTCCGACGCATATCTGTTACGAATAAACAATATGATTGTTTCCATTATGAATTTTGCAGTCAGCTACTACGACCTTCCCTCTAATCCATGCCACAAGGCAGGTTCGATGGGAAAACGTACAACGGTTGTAAACTTTTGGACTATTGAAGAATACGAAAAGATAATTTCTACTGTTACCGATAAGACGGCACACATAATGTTTCAGATTTTATATTATTCCGGATTTAGATGTGGCGAGTTTCTCGCTCTTACTTTAGAAGATATAGATTTTGAGAATAATAAAATCTCCATTTCAAAGAGTTTAAGGCGTGCCGGTGGAAAAGACATTATCACAAGTCCAAAAACTCCAAAAAGCGTCAGAACAATTGTTATGCCGACATTTGTGATGAATGAGCTTAAAGAGTATGTTGATTCGATTTATGGAATTACGAATAAAGAAAGATTATTTCCGTTTACGAAAAGTTATATCAATGGCTGTATCGCAAGAGCCTGTAAGGCTACAGACATTAAGAAAATCAGAATTCACGATTTGCGTCACTCTCACGCAAGTTATCTAATTCATTTAGGTTGTTCTCCTCTTCTCATATCAGAACGATTAGGACATGAGAAAGTACAGACGACCTTAAACACCTATTCCCATCTATATCCTAACAAACAGCAGGAATTGGTTGAAATGATGGAAACTGCACACGATAACGGGCACAAAATAATCACGAAAACTGCATAACACAAAGTGCATTGTTAAGTGCACAAGCAGTTTTTAAGTGCAAAACAAGTGCACGGGGAATTTGAGTCTAAAAACTAAAAAAGCTCAACCCCTTATAAATAAAGGGCTGAGCCATAGTTTTTAGATTGAATTTTATTATTCGATAATTGTAGCAACCTAACCTGAACCTACTGTTCTACAACCTTCACAGCAACGAACTTGCGTTCTTTACCATGTTTTAGGTACTTTTCCGTACATTTTTCAAGGTTTTTTCATAATTTTGCTACCAGTTATTTTTATTTAATGTGATTCTTGACGCCATTTTGACGCCACTCCTTATCTTGACACTAAAGTAGCCGTAAATACAACTTTACATATGCACTACTGCATGTTCAAATTCTTCTTTCGTATCTACAAAGTTGTATGGTTCATACTCGCCATACGCAGATGGTCTGCTAATGGTTACAAGCTGAATTTTTTCATAACCTACAACTTTTTCAATTTTTCTCTTAAATTCCGAGAGATGCTTTCCATGTGTTGTTCTCAATGCAACACAACCAACAGCATCTACATTTTTAGCAACCAGATAACACATGCTTTAGCTCCTCCTTAAAATCCTGTTCTGTCTGAATTTTAGCACTTTCATACAGTTTTCGCAACTGTACCCCTACAGAATTATCGTAATTCTTTTTATAAATATATTTATGCAGCCAATTGTTGAACTGTCTATCATAATAAGTATTATATTGAATTTCTATCGGATAATGATTTCCACTTAATTGAAAATACATATGCACGCCTCGATATCCATCATCATTCGCTTTTCCCCTCGACATGTCGGCAACCCGTAATTTTGATATTTCTGACAATGCCAATACGTCATCATAATTATCGCATAGCGAACGAAATCCTAATAAATCATCGAATACTTTTCTAGCCTGATGATCCGGATAATAACGCTGGTATTTTAGCATGGCTGATTGTATACTCTTAATTCGATAGTCGAGAGCCAATTCATATAATTCTTGGAACTCGTCATACCATTCATTTATTTTAACCAATTCGTCAAAAAGGCTTTCTTTGTCAAAATAATGCAAATTTTTCTTGAGGTTAATGCCTAGTTCTGATTTATATGATAATTTTTCAAGCAACTCTACTGTCAATCCATCTCTTTGAAGGATGTTTGCCATAAAACGATCCCCTTTCATATTTTCTATAAAATACTCTGTAATTATACTACAAGCGTATTTCTTCGTCGATATATATTTCTATTTATCACTATTAACTTCTTTCATATACCCTGTCGTGATAATACTAGCTGGTAATGCCACAATTGCTATGCCTAGGACTGACGATAACATTGTTATAACCTGTCCAGCTGTAGACACCGGATAGATATCTCCATATCCCATTGTTGTAAGTGAAATCGTTGCCCAATAAACTGCATCAAAAAAGCTGTCAAACGTTTGTGGTTCCACATTAAAAATTACCAACGCAGAAACCAGAACATACGCTAACGCCAACCATAACACAACTAACAAAGAATCCTTTTGTCTTTTTAGTACGCTTAAAATAAGCATAATATTTTTCGAATACCTGACCGCCTTAAACACTCTGAATACTCTAAAGGTTCGCAAAAGCCTAAATATCTTTAAAAGTTTAAATCCGCTATTTAATATTGTCATCGACGGAAGTATTGACAATAAATCTATAATTGCCATCGGTGTAAATGGATAAATCAGAATTGCTGCTTTCCCTTTGCTGTTTAATTTATAATCTGCTGTTATCAATCTTAATAGATAATCAACGATAAAAATCATTACTGTAATTTTATCTAACCATAAGAATACCGTCGTCTGCTCTTTAAATGCCAAAGGAATTAAACTTGCAAATATCACGACCATCATAAAAATATCGTATATTTTGCTAACCAAGTCACTATCCTTTGAAACCTCAATTATTACATAAATTCGCTTTCTCATGAACTTTCTCCAATTTTGTACTTAACCTCACAAAGTCACACTATTACTATGACAATGAAAATATTTTTTAATACTGTTCTCACATTCGTTATCTTTATAATTTCATTTCGCTTTCCATTGCAACAAATCCAAACTTTTCATAAAGCGGTTTCCCTATATCTGTTGCCTCAAGAGAAATATCTGTGATTTCCTTCTCCTGTGCATCCTTTACAAGCAACTCAAGAGTTTTAATCGCTATACCCTTTCGTCGATATTCTGGCTTTGTGTACATATTCATGATATACGCTTTTCGCCCTGTATGATTGTGATATGTCGGCATAACGTTATAATAACTGACTCCTCCTGCCCCTACAAATTTTCCTTCACATTCCTTTTTGATGTCTTTCTTAATATTCTCCTTGCTATGAAGATTATAGAAAAATTCAACCACTTCCTTCGGATAATACTTCGGACATATTGTTTTTATTGTATTCTGAACTATATTATAAATTGTATCTATATTTTCTATTGTCGCCTTTTCGTACCTCAGTTTTGTCACATCTACACCTCAAAATCGTCTTTTATTTCCTGTCTTGCATAGTAAATACTTCTTCTACAATGTCTTTGTTAGTTCTTCAATAGAAGATGACCACATCATATGTGCTAAATTTGCAACTTTCTTACTATCGTTTTTATTTGCTGTTCATATCATTTGCTTCCCTCACTGGTTTTCCGAAATATTGTGCTTCTTTTTCATAACGTTCCCATACTAATGGTAATTTTTTCTTAACAAATTTAGCATAAGAGCAATCTGGTATCTTTATCATTTCCTTTTCCTTAATATAGTTATAAATCATATTATACCAATTATTTAGTTCTTGCTCCGATTTATCTTCATATTTTCCTATAACTAATTTTCCCTGTTCAGCACTCTCTAAAAACCATTTATATGCATTATCAACTTTTATATATTTTTTAACTTTTATCGGTTCCGTTGCCAACCTTGCACATGAAATAATTTCATAATAAAACTTTCTCCTTAATCACACACATAATATGCTTAATATTTCCATTTCCCGCATATCTTGACTCGTCTGAAAAATCTTTATCCAATTCAGACCAAAATAATTCATTTTCGTTACCGCGAACTTCGATATCTTTATTGAGTTTTCCAACGAACACCTCAATACAACAGTCTTCTGTGTAATATGTAAAATCCATCAAATGCAAAAGACTGATATCTTCTTTGGTAATTGCTGTTTCTTCTTCCAATTCTCTGTAGGCTGCATCAATTCCACTCTCACCCAGTTCAACTTTTCCACCTACCAAATTTGCCAATCCCTTATATGGCGGTTTCTTTCTTTTACACATAAGCCATTGGTCTGCAGTCTTATTAAAGACTGCAATTAAATTATATTTTTTCATTTGCACCTCACATCATAATAAATCATTTGTACCACATCCTCAAAGCTTAGTTCTTTCGTTAATATCTTTTCTTGAATAGTGTCATGATAATCCTTGGCCTTCCACCATTTTTCGCATATGTTCTTCGCCAAAATCAAAACGATTTGGTTTTGTACTATGCCTTATCAAAGTTTCTTCAAAGGGAATTTCATAATAATACGCATATATCTCTTCACCGAATTGTTCAATAGCGGTTTCAAATAATGGTTCATAAATATCAGAATATAATATTCCTTCTAGAATTGTTATCTCTGAATTTTCTTGTCCATATTTTAACAAAATAGCCATAAGTGCTGTTGCTGGATTTCCTTCATAATCCTGAACTCATAACATTTCACGACGAATTATATCTTGAGAGATTACCATAGTATTTCGACCAAACTTTCTCTGTAATGCTCTTGCTACCGTTGTCTTTCCACTACCGGAATTTCCTCTAAGAATAATTAATTTTGACATATTTAAAGTCTCCCCAAAAACCCAATTATCATTTCTCCCAATTCTTCACAATCACAAACTTTATCTATCAGTTTCAAGAGAAATTTTTCTGACCTATCTTTATATTTTCTTTTAATTGTTTTTATATCCATTATTTCAATTCTACCACATCAACTACTGTATTCACACCCTATTTTCCCCAATCTTTCATCTTTCATCTTCCATAGAACTTTATTGCTCTAACAAATTGCCCTTGTTTGTTCTAAAAATTACAACTAAGACTCCTTGTAGAATATGCCAAAGGTAATTGCGAGATACTCGTTTTGTCCGTACAAAACAATGATTCTCGTTAGGGAAAACCCTAAAACCCTGATATTTTCCGGAATGTTATGACTTTTCGACATACTATTTGCCATTTTGTTATGACTTTTCGACACACTTCATAACAGGTTCCATAACACTAATTTTTCTGATGTTATGAACTTCCAACACACTTTTCCTCATTTTGTTATGACTTTCCGACGCATTTCATAACGGGTTCCATAACATCAAATAGAAATGCTGCTGGAACTACCAAAAGGTCTGGGCAGTATTCTTGATGGAAACCGGGTAAAACGATATCTAAAATATACTCTCTATCCACTTATGGAAATGTTCGGAAAAGATAAAATGCCAATGGTAGACGAACACCTTACCAACTACTATCAGCTCACAGATGAAGGACGTCATGACGTGGATCAGTTTATCAACGCCCAGTTGCAGATAAAGAAATACACCAACCGGGCAAAACAGGTAAAGACGATTAAGAAATGGTAAAAATAAACCTTGAGGTTCGTCATATCACGACTGAATCTCAAGGTTTATTTTAGCTGATTATATTCTAATTTCATCTTGCTATAGATATAACATACATTAATCCGGAAAACTTGAAGTTGTCTTTATTATCTAAAATATCACTATAATCTGAAACAAACTTTTTTCACCAAATACCTTTTCCATCACCAAGTAAGATATTTTTTATATTTTCGTTTATTTCACTTTCAGACAAACTTTGTTGGATTAGTGGTTGAATCACTTCACGACTTTCTCTTGTATGAGGAAGTTCAGATGCAAGTCTATTAGCTTTATCCTCGCATCCTGCTTTCAAATATAAGAAACATAGGGTTGCACGCATAGTGGCTTTCTGTTTCTCATTAATTGATATAGGCAATCCTCTTTCCATTAATTCGATAGCTTCATCTGTATTACCCTTTAATGCTAATGTACTTGCTAGTCCAAGAATCATCCCTGGTTTATTGGGATAAATCAGTAATGCATCCCGATAAGTTTTTTCTGCAGAATCATAATCTCCTTTTCGCTGATAATCAACAGCTTTTTTATGAATGTTGTACCGTGTTGTTTCTGCACGAATCGTATCCATCCCCACCAACAAATCAATACTTGTTTCAAATATATTTGCTAGTGCCGGCAAAAGTGTAATATCTGGATAAGACTCGCCACGTTCCCATTTCGAAACGCTTTGCGGGGTAATCCCCAAATACTCTGCAACATCCTCTTGCGTAAGATTTTTTAATATACGGTATTTCTTTAAGTTTTCTGGTAAATATAACATAGCAACCTCCTGATGATTCATTATAGTAAAATCATATCATGTGCATCTGCAAATTCAATAACGCAGTAGTTGTCCTAAACTCAACCGTATCCATATATGTGGCAAACTATGGGAGACGGTAAAAGATTAAAAGAAATATTTGTAGTGAGCTTGCGCTCTATTCATTGATAACGTTGATTATTCAATAATTGTAGCAACCTAACTGTTAATGTCACGATTTGTATTGTTCTGAATATTTCTAGTGATGTTTTATTTTATAAAATGGTACATTTTGTGATTATTATATCTATTTCAAAAGTTTTTCAAGTCCAAAATAAGCCCATGGGCTTTTTACCTCCAATTCAAATGAAAGGACTGATAACAATGAAATTGATACACTCTGAATATAACCCGATGCATAACAGCATCGACATTAACCACTACAACGGCTACAGCCTCCGGATTGATTGCAATCAAGCAGAATCCGGGATACGGACCACTCCTAATTCTCAGCAGTGCCTAAATGCTCTGGCGATTGATAATCCGCTGGAATACGCAAGGCTTGCTCTGAATGGCGAGATGCAGGACTGGGTGGATGCGGAGGATAGTTTGGAAGTGTTTTAAAACATCCTTTCATTAGTCCGGCAAATATACATCCTTTGCCGGACTAATGTTATCAGCAGCCAGACATTAGAAATGTATTTACATTTTTTTGCTAAAAAATATATCTTATAAATTCAATCACCCAATATAGTTGCCCGTACAAAACACCTAATATAACAGCAATAATTAAGCAGAGTAATAATAGTCCTATCAATCTGCAAATCAGTCTTTCACAGAATCCAATTACTTTTATTTTAATATGCTTCCACAAATTATTTCTATCATAGCCGCCCAAATATACAGTCAACAAATTATTTATATAACGCCACATCTTCTGAACAATCTTATTTTTAAACCATGTTATTTCATATGGCAATATCCTTATTTCACCCAACCTTAAATAATTAAATTGGTCAAAATTATATATTCTAAAAAATTTAATAACTGTGCCCGACCAAACGCACGCTCTACTATCTTTAGAAACTATATTATCGATATGCAATTCCACCTCATCCCAATAAGTTTTATCACCATACTCACGATCTGTATCAAAAGCTATCTCATCTATTTTTACTTCCCGACCACTATCAATATCTATAGTTTTAAATGCAATATGGTTTTTTTCTGTATTTCCAGAGAAAAATTTTATTACTCCCTCTATATTATCAATTCTTTCTGCCAATAAATTTTCTATATACACTTTCTGCTTGTGTGACATACCATCTTTATTAATATTCACAGCAATACTTTTACATTCGGAACCATATTTTCGAGAACTAAACCACTCATTATCATTCCCCCAATTCTTCCAAAAATGAATGTCGCTATACTTCAAAAGTCCCCATATAACTGCAACCATTACATCCGAGAAGACAACGCATAACATTGGAATAAGAGAACCCTTTGACACATATATTGAAATATAAAACACTGCAATACAAACAATGCTGAATATAACTCGCTTAATCGAATGCCACATCTTCTTTTGACTTGTATTAGATGTCATATTTCTATTGATTGTATTGATCAAGTCATTTTTTGAAAACCAATTCTCATTCGTGCTAATTTTCATGAGTTTTGCAAAAATTTTATTTGCTATGTCATCTATTTGATTTACCGAAATACTGCACTCAGGATTATAACATTCTAAAAATTCCAACACATAATTCTTGGTAAGTTTTTCTATCCCCCGTTCTCCTCCTTCGATAATTTCAATATAAACATGATTGTTTTTATCATTATTATTTTTTCGAATAAATTCTCTCGCAGGTTTCGTTAAAATGTCTCCTACTAAGACCAATTCATAATCCATAGCCTTTATGTCTTTTTTTATTTCATCTATCCATTTTTCAATATCTGGTTTTTCAAATTTATTAACACTAGATTTCACTTGAATAGCTTTTATCAGCACCTCATCTTTTTTCAATAAAATATCAACCTTATCATTATTAGTTAACGGCTCAACCTTTATTTGATTCCATGAGTCATACTGAAAACACTTGAACACTGCCACAAGTGCTTGATATACATATCCACGTGCCCCATCTCTTCCTGCCATATTTCCAACGCACCTTTATTCTTATGCAATTTATGGCAAGGCATCTTGCCTCACCATAATTCATTTATAATTTGTAATTCTTCATTGTTTCAACTAATTTCCATACATTACAACCAATATTATCCACTAATTCATCCTCGGTTGACGCAAATTCTTTTGCCCTAGAGATTGCAATATCAATATACGGCATATAATTTTTCCGAAAATTAATCCCACTTTTTCCATGATGCGCCTTCTCCGAAACTTCCTTACTTACAAAAGTATGTTTATCTGAAACTTTTCTATTTTCTTTTAGTTCTAACATTCTGTCGCGATACTCTTTCTTCACATCACTCAAATGTAGCAATAACCAGAACTCAAAACATGGATTCGCAATATAACAAGCATATCCCTTATCTCTGCAATATTTAATGCATTCTGTCATATCTACTTCCGAATGCGTTTGCATATCCCTATCAATCAAAATCCCGAATTCATCAAGTTCATTATGATATTTATCCAAATACTTTCGATAATTAATATCATATCCTATCTTTAGAAGATCTGTCACAAATTCATTCTTTTGTTTTCGAGAAATTTCTCCCTCGCCCTTGAGATAATTTTGAATAAATTCTATTCCATACTTTTCAACAAAGTTCTTTGGTATATCATTAACTAAAGATTCTCTTCCATACTCTCTTAATCGCAAATATTCCTCTAATAGCTCAACCACATGCTCCGGGGCACTATTTGTATCTTTTCGCCTTCTATTCAACACCTCTATATCAACTATTGCATTAATACCTAATGCTTTTCTATTGGCAGATATAGCTTCAAAATATTCTTTTTCTGTTGCGTTTCCCTCCACAGATAGAAAAAAGATTTTTTGAGGTTCCACTTTGTCAGTCTCTTCCTCTCTTTCAAATGCATTGGAGCTTAACCTATATTTATTCTTCATACGCGTCCTCCAATACGAAATCATCATCAAATATCGGAATCGCTCCATATCTTCCCAACAAATATTCTTTATCTATCTTCTTGTCAAATCTTTCTTTAAACTTATTTAGCGAAAAAACTTTTGAACTATGGTCTACCTGACGTTCTACAAACCATATCTCATCTTGTCTTAAAAGCTCTAAATCCAACAGGTTTGAATCATGCGTAGTTGCAACCAATTGACATTCTCTATCTTTAACAATTTCAAAAAAAAGTTCAAGAAATTTTCTAGTTAAATTTGTATGAAGACTTCTATCTATCTCGTCAATCAAAATCAAACTTCCTCTTCCATTTTCATAAAATATAGGAATCAGATCAAAAAGTCGTTTTGTTCCATCAGATTCATCTGTATAATCAAACATATCATCTAAATTTCCATGATTCAACAATAGTTTGTTGTATACAATATTTCCATTTTCATCTTTATGAAGTATAAAAATCTGCTCACCTACTTTAAACATAATCGGATGTTCATTAGCCGCATTTGAAATATCCACCTTGATTTTTTCAGCTTCAGTTCTGGGTATATTATCCAATATCTTATCAAAATCCATTTGCTGACTTTCGCCCTCTACGGAATCAATACCAGTATCAAAATAATTCATCAACGCAGAAAAGAACCTCTTTTTATCATCGTCAGCCGCAACTTCATTTAATCCGTTATATTTTGACTCAGGAAATAAAATTATAACACTCGCAAACCATTCATATACTTTTCTGATTTCTGCAAACACACCTTTTTTATCCGTAGTTCTCAACGCAATATCACTTAATATAGTTTTTTTCTTGTATGCGTCTGATATATTCTCAGAAAATCCTTCTAAGTAAAAATCCATTTTATATTTTTCTTCCATGTTTTGATAGTCTATTTCACTCTCCGCATGGCTTATGTTTTGATCTACTTCCCTGTTAAAAATGTATGTTTCATCTCCATTAGAACTCATTTTTATCAACCATTCACTCAATATAATCTTATCAATATATGAAATCACCAATCCATAAGAATATTCTACATCACCAAGCATAATTCTATATTCAAATACTCCTGGTGCCTTATACATATTACTTTCTATTCTAAAATAACTTTTATTTAGATTAACCTTATCTAAACCATTAATTATAATTTCCCTTGAAAAATGAATTGCATTTACAAGATTACTTTTTCCTCCCGCATTTGCTCCAAAAATTAATCCACTTTTTAATATTCTCTTATTATTTTTTACTGTAATATGCTCTTTATGTCTAGTAATTTTACTTGCCGCAAACGAAATCTTCTGAGGCTCTTTAAATGATTTGTAATTACTTACCGAAAAACCTATTAGCATACCCTTACCTTCTTTCTTTCATATGTATATAATATATGTATTATATTGTGATTTATTCACATTTGTCAAGTTTTTTCATTTCATCCTCTCGATATTTTTCCACTTCTTCCTTTTTCACTTGTGATTTTTTCACATTTTAGCTTGACATATTTATCTATACATGATACTATTTAATTAGGAGTTTTAGCACTCGTCATTCTTGACTGCTAATATAGAGACAAAAAAAGATGGTCTCATAGACCACCCTTTCAAAATGAAGTCGCTTTCGCGAATTCAAAGTCGCATTTGAATCATAGCATATTCCAAGGCAGAATTCAATCATTTTGAAAGTTTTTTAACTCTATTCCTAATAATTTGGAAAGGAGGAATATCCTATGCAATTCGATGGTGCAAAAATTAAAGAACAGGGCGTAACTTTTGGAATTGTCGTTGTAAAGTCTTATGTTCTTAGAAGTCCATCCAAGGAGCAAATACGTGCTAGTTTTATTCCATTCTTCGGAAACATTCCGATTATATTAATGGCTCAAGACTCTCGCGGAATACCAACTTATGATGGTAGACCTGACATTGTACGTTTTCTTGCCAAAATTAATCCAGCAAGAATTCCTTGGAAACATTATACTGCTGCTTAGGCAGAGAAAGGACTTAGAATATGGCCAATCAACACGTAGTACCTAACAACGGACAATGGCAAGTCAAACGCCAAGGCGCCGAAAAAGCTACCAAAAACTTTGAAACCCAAAAACAAGCAATTGATTATGCTCGCTCTATTGCAATCAAGCAACAAAGCGAATTAGTAATTCACGGACGTGATGGACGAATCCGCGACAAAGATAGTTACGGAAACGACTCCCACTTTCTTTCCTTTTAAATCTGCAATAGAGTTAATCCCTGAATTTACTG
>ERZ791607.607-NODE-607-length-32611-cov-5.894920_pt1 | contig 32611 bp, 31 predicted proteins | sample MGYA00509964_ERZ791607 | MGnify/ENA primary metagenome ERZ791607 (study PRJEB30046, sample SAMN00791907) | human gut metagenome | study: EMG produced TPA metagenomics assembly of the A metagenome-wide association study of gut microbiota in type 2...
GAGTCCCGCAGGGACATCCGGTGATCGTAGATTATTTCTATCATGAGGAAATCCGTGGGACAGAGAATACCGGAAAAAGAAATCGCTAACTTCCAGTTTATAAGGATATTTATTAATATAGAAACAAATGATATTACAGAAGCACGATATGGAGATAAATGGCTGTCACATTTAATGGACAATTTTTGCCAAATTATTGAAACCACAAAAGATAGCATTCCTGATGTAGAAAATATTAATGAAAAAGTAGCATAAAAGTGATATAATAGTTATTAGACAAGGAGACAATGTTTATGCATTATGAGATGTAAGACATTAGTGAACGGAACACAAAAATAAAATAGAGAAAGGAGATGTGTATGAGCAAAATCCAAAGGCATTGTAAGATGATGATTGGTGGCTTTCTGTTTTTTGCAGTTTTTCTTATTGGAATGAGATGTATGAGAGAGTCTGTCTATGCACTGGGAGATGTGTCAAGATATCATACAGAATTTATTAATCAGGCATGTCCAAATATAAAAGTAATAGGTAGGGCATATCTGGTTGGTCCTGACAATGTGGCACATTGGAAAAATCATATTGCCATGGATGTAGTACCTGCAGGAACAAAGATTCAGGGTAAAACAGTAGATCCTAAGTATCTGCCACAGGACAATATTGAAAATTTAAAGGTGCTGTATTCAAGTGTTATAGGATATCAAAATTTCACATGGATTAACGGTGCGTATCTGGAAAGTGAAACAGCTAATTTACAGGTAGTAGAATATGATAAGAATACTGTTACTTTTTGGAGTAATGGATATAAAAGTTTTACAGGAGCACCTGTTATGTGTGCCCAGTATTTATTACAAGCTTCACATCCACCTGGATTTTATAGAACATCCAGAAACAATGTCTGGATTGATCTTGACAAAGAATATAACCGTATACCAGAAGGCACAAACATTACAAAGGTTGCTGACGGAAAGGTAACATGTGGGTTTATTGGTATTAGTCCAATACCAGGAACAGCAGATAGTGGTGATGTATATAGAGTAGGAATAAATCAGAAAATATATATAGTTACTACGAGAAGACTTTATTCTAATACATCAGATACAGATGATTTGTATTACAAAGTTATATTCCAGGGGGACAACAGTACCAACTATCTAATGAACGGATATGGTTACTATTATGTAAAAAGTAAGTACATAAACCTTTACAAAAATGGAACAGAAGTGCCAGAGGGCGCTGTAATGAAAAAAGTTTATAACTTGAAAACATTAAAGGAAATTGGTGTTAGAAAATCAAAGGATGAGTCGAATGATGACAATGTTGTAGGACTTCTTCAGGCAGATGCAGAGATAGAAACGTTGCCAAATGAAAGTGATTCAAATTGGACCACGGTATGGTTTAATAGTGAAAGAGCTTATGTTAGAACACAATATCTGACAGATGTAGAGCTGGTTGAAAATAAAACTAAAGTAAAAAATCTTTTTGTAAGCAATGTAAAAAATAATCAATATGTATTGTCATGGTCTAAGTCTTCTGGATGTACAGGTTATAACATTACATATACCGGTATCGGGAAAAACTCGAAAGCTTTCTTTAAAATGACCGATTATAAGAAAACATCAATTACTGTCAAAAGATCTTATTTTAAAAACAACAGAAATACTATTCTGGTGAATATTGCAGCAAATTATAAAACAGGAGCAACCGAAGCTACACAGATAGTTCTTTCGTTGGACAACAGGCCACCAAAGATGAAAAAGAAGCATCTTAACATAAAGAAAAAACAGATATCCTTTGAAAAAATGGTGATACCTGTTGATATTGTTCAATATTCAACAAATAAATCATTTAAGAATGCTAAAACTGTATGGGATAAAAAGGGTGGTGGACTTAGGGCAATTAAAAAGCTAAAGCCTAACACAACTTACTACATAAGATATAGTATTACAACTGACGTATCCACTCTAAAAGGATATAAGAAAATTGGTGGAATTTGGTCCAAGACGATAAAGGTAAAGACAAAAAAATAATACTATTTAACCGCAAAATGAAATTAAATAACAAATTTATTTCCATTAAGAGTTTCATAGTTGTCGATATGGCAGATTTCAATGTGGTCACCTTTCCATCCGATATCACAGTCACTATTAAATTTTAAAAATAATCACCTTCAAGCTATAATTCAAAAAAATATAGTTTGAAGGTGATTTTATATGGCTAGATATAACAAGTTGAAATTTTTAATGGAGGAATGTATGAAGAAAAAATTAGAATTTTGTTTTGGTATGGATTAATTGGAGTTGCGGAGGTATAAGAATGTATTATTCATATGTGATGGGAATTGATGAAAGCATATTAAGCTTAGAAGAAAAAGGTTTTAAAATTGATAAAGTTGGAAACGATTATCAGGTATCTTTTTCGGAAGATAAAGCCCAGTGTTGGGAAGAATTTATTAAGAAACACTTAGAAGTAGAATATTGGAACGAATATTTGGCAGAAGATAAGGTTATTTTTCTATTTCATTTAACTGACGGTTTCAAAAGGTATGAAGTAAAAGATTATGAAAATGACGAAGTTTTAAGTTTATGTGAAAAATTATGTGAGTGTAAATTTGAATCAATTAAAAAAATGTTGTCGGATAATTCATTTTATAAAAGTGTAATTAAGTAAATGTATCATAAAAACTTGCATCTGAATTACCACATACAAGAGAAAGTAGAGAAGTTAAATGAGTGAAAATATTGAATTCAAAAACACTATTTCAACAGAAGAATTTTGTAAATTACGAGAGTCTGTTGGATTTCAAATATTGACTGCAAAACAGGCGGAAACAGTTATTAAAAACACGTCATTGATTGTAAATGCTGTTTGCAGTGGAAAAAGTGTTGGAATTGTACGTGTTTTAACGTATACATTGACGGATGCATATATAACAGATGCTATTGTCAGTCCGGATTTTCAAGGAAAGGGGCTTGGAAAACAGTTAATGAATAAAACGTTAGAGAGCCTTAAAAGTAATATGGTCAAAAATGTGAAATTGGCGTGTAGTTTATATGCTAATCCGGGGAAAGAGGCATTTTATGAAAAATTTGGTTTTGAAAAATTGCCAAACAATAAGTATGGATATGGTATGTTGATTGAACTGTAGAATTTACATATCATAAAATATAGAAAAAGTTGTAGATATAAAAAACATACTTTTATAAACATGAGGGCTTTATATGATTAGAAAATTCAGAGAAAATGATTTACCATCAATTATGCAAATATGGTTTGATTCAAATGTAGAAGTACATAGCTTTATTCCAGAAAAATATTGGATGGATAATTTTGAAATGGTTAAGGATATACTTCCTCAGGCGGAAATATATGTATATGAAAATTTAGGAAAAATAAGTGGCTTTATAGGATTAAACAAAGATTATATAGAAGGAATTTTTGTTGAAAAGAATATGAGGTCAAAAGGTATAGGAAAACAGTTATTGAATTATGTTAAGAAATTAAAAGAGGAAATGCATTTAAGTGCGTACCAAAAAAATTACAAAGCAATTTCATTTTATCAAAGAGAAGATTTTGTGATTCAGTCAGAAAGTATTGATAATGATACAAATGAAAAGGAACTTCTTATGAGTTGGAAGAAATAGTAGAAGGTTGGAAGGACATACTTGCTCTTGCATATATAGGAACATATCAGAAATTAGATACCAATCAGTGGTTTATTACAGGCGGTGGATTAGAAAGTAATGAAAGGCTGAGTCAATGCTGCATATGAGAAATGGCAGAAGTAGCAAGGCACATATATATAGACTTCCATATGCGGTAGAGGTTTATAAAAATGGATTAGTATCAAAGATAATAGTGTCAGGTGGACGCAACATCGGAAATGCAAATATGGTTGAGGCTGACTATCTTAAAGAAAAGGCAATTGAGTCTGGAATTAAAAAGAAAGATATTTTGGTTGAAAACAAGGCAATGACTACTTGGGAAAATATGAAATTATCTCGAGAATTAATGATTAAAAATAATATGCTTAAAACTTGTATAAAAATTGCAATCGTGACATCTTCTTTTCATATGAGACGAAGTATTATGATAGCAGAAAGAGTTTTTAGAGATGATGGTGTTAATATAGTTTCTTTGCCTGGTGAAGATAATTCTACAAGAAGAACAACCTGGTTTACGAATGAAAAAGGACGAGTTAGAGCGATAGGGGAAGTAGAGAAGATAATAGATTATGTTAAACAGGGCAAAATTGACGATTTCGAAATTATATAAAAAATAGAGTATTTATAAAAGTGTTGTTAGATTAAAATGTATAGTGGAGGTAATCAGTAATGGAAATCTGGATGAAATCTGAAAACTAGATAATAAATTTGGAGGTTTCAGATGGCAAAAAAGAAAAGAGAACATATAGTATTTGATCAAATGTTAAAACAAAAGAAGAATATTCCATTTTCAATGGTGAATAAGGAAAATACTAAAAAGAGAAAAAAGAAAGCGTTTAAAGGAGGCAAATCATTAAATGAAAACAATAGCAATTGCAGCTGTGACAGCAGGCGGAAAAACAACTATAGTTAACGAATTGAAAAAGCAAATCGCAAATACTAAAGTTTTGCATTTTGACGATTATTCTTTTGAAGGTGAAGTTGATAATTATTATGAATGGACGAAACAGGGAGCGGATTATAATGTGTGGAATCTGAGTCCGTTGGTTAAAGATGTCATTGATATAAAAAATTCAGGCTGCGATTATTTGTTATTAGATTATCCTTTTGCATACTGTCACGAAGGTTTAAGGGAATATATTGATTGTGCAATTTTTATAGATACGCCATTAGATATTGCGATGGCTAGAAGAGTTTTGAGAGATATGAAAAATGCTACAGGAGACGAGATTCGACAAGACATGGATACGTATCTTAAATATGCCAGAGTTGCGTATATTCAAATGTTAAAAGATGTTTTGCCAGCATCTGATTATGTGATAGATGGGACGAAAGAATTAGATGAGAAGGTTGATGAGATAAAAAAGATAATTTTGTCACTTTAGAGTTTTATTATAAAATTATGACCATGGTGGATAATTTTCAATTTGAAATGAAAAAATTAAGAAAGTGCAGGTTAGTTAGACAGTATGAAAATAATTACATTTGAAGAAAAGTATAGAGATGACCTTATTTTTATGATATTGGAAGCAAAAGATGCATTGGGAAGAGTTCCGGGACTGAATGAAGATTTGTTAGATATCCAAAAAAGTTATATGGATAAGGGCGGAATGTTTTGGATTGCCATAGATGAAAATGACAGAGTTATTGGAAGTGTGGGTGTGAGAATGATTGATAATTCCAATGAATGTTATATTCATCGTTTGTTTGTGAAATGTAATCAAAAACACAACGGCATAGGAACTAAACTTTTGACTACCGCAGAAGAATACGTTAAGAAAAATGGAAAAGATGCTACGCTTGTACACTTAGGTAAACCTAAAGAACAATGGTTTGAGTCATGGAAGTTTTATCCGAAGAATGGTTATGTTGAAATTGAAGATAGTATTATGAGAAAAGAACTTTAATCTATTATTTGTTTGACGATAGATTGTTATTAATTGCATCACATGGAGAAAAATATGCTAGACCAATTTATAGAAGAATATGTGCCTGTGATGCTGGAAGAATTGAGAGCAGTAAAAAAAGATAAATCTATTCTGGTAGCAAAAGATTATAAATGGAAAAGAGGGAAGAAATGATTGAAGTAAATTTTTATGATGAAGTAGATGATTCTTTACTTGAATTTGCTGTTATTATTTCAAAATCTAATGGTAAATGGGTATTTTGCAAGCATAAAGAAAGAGATACATTTGAAGTACCGGGAGGACACAGAGAAACCGGTGAGAAAATTGAAGATACTGCAGTAAGAGAATTAAAAGAAGAAACAGGAGCTGTAGATTTTAACATAAAACCAGTTTGTGTATATTCAGTAAAAGGAAAAACGCGTGTAAATGAAAATGCAGCAAAAGAATCTTTTGGAATGCTTTATGCAGCAGAGATTTTTTCTTTTGAGGAGATACATAGTGAAATCGAGAAGATAGTTTTAAGCGATGACTTAATACGTCAGTGGACATATCCTTTGATTCAACCTAAGTTAATTAGCGAAGCAAAGAAAAGAGGTTATCTATAAGAGCAGAGCAAATATATGTAGGACTCCAATTTGGATATTGCAAAATCACATCCTGAAACACAGATAGTGGCAGAACATTTTTTTATTGAAATATATCCTATTGAATTGTAGTGGGTAATGTAAACAATTAAAATTAAGGAGGTTCTACAATGGCAGAACTATGGGATGCATACAATAAGAATTTTAATAAAATAGAAAATAAGACATTGATTCGAGGCGAATCCATTCCTGATGGAGCGTATCATCTTGTAAGTGAAATAGTAGTAAAGCATACAGATTGCTCATATTTACTAATGCAACGTGATTTTAGAAAACATCACGGTGGAAAATGGAAATTGACTGCAGGAGGTTCCGCGTTACAAGGAGAGGATGAGTTAGAAGTAGCAGTTAGAGAATTAAAAGAAGAAACCGGCTTAAGCGGTGAAATGAAGGAGATTGGGCGTGCTGTTCGTCATGACCACCATTCATTTTATGTAGTATATTTGTGTGAGGCGGATTTTGAAAAGAACTCGATTGTTTTACAGGAAGGAGAAACAATTGGTTACAAATGGGTAGACAAGGAAACAATGTTTAAATTGGATGGGAATGAGCTAGCCTCAAGCAGAACGGTGGAGATTGTTAAAAAACTAGATTTGTAATTGATTATATTATGTAGTGAACATACGAGAGTAAAGGAATATAAGATAACGGAGTATTTATGAAATACACAATAAAAGAAAATCAACTGAATTATGAAACATATTATACACTTAGAGAATCTGTAGGATGGAATAATTGGAGTAAAGAACAGGCGGAAAAAGCCTTGGAAAATTCATATTATTCAATTGTAATTTTTTATAATGATAATGCAATAGGAATGGGAAGAGTTGTTGGTGACGGCATATATTTTACTATTGTGGATGTTGTTGTCAGACCTGAATATCAAGGTAGAAAGATAGGTACAACAATCATGAACTCAATTTTAGAGTATATTGAAAAAAATATGTGTGAGGGAAGTCGTGTAAGTGTACAATTGTTGGCAGAAGTTGGAAAGGAACAATTTTATATAAAACAAGGATTTAAACTTGTTCCACACGAGTATTGTGGTCCGGCGTTGAGAAAGATAATATATAAGAAATAAATTCTAAAAGAGAAAAAATTGGGTGATTTTTTATTGTATATAATTGGCAAAAATTGTATGGATTTGTTTTTTGTAAAAAATAGACACCTGTATAAAAAAAACACACTCTTCTTTAAAAATACAAAATGATAAACTTGTGAAGAAAATGTGAAAGTTGAATTTTACTATGTAAATGGGTAACAAATAGGAGACAAAAATGTATTGAGGAGGTAAGAAAATGAGTCTTTACTATTTCACAAAGAGAAACTCGTTATTTGGCAGAGTTTGCAGTTACGTGTTAACATTTGTTTTAGTACTTTCAATGGCTTTGGGGTGTGTAGTTTTACCACAGAGAGTAAGTACAAGTGTTAAGGCAGCAACAACTGCTAAGTATCGTAACGTAATGTATTACGGTGACTGGTCAATTTATTCAGGACAGAAAAACTTTACACCTGACAAGATTGACGGAAGTTTAATAACACATTTGAATTTTGCATTTATGGATGCAGATGCAAATGGAGACTTAATCACAACAGACACATGGGCAGATTATCAGAATCCAAACGTTGGATACTCAGTTGGAAGTGATAATAAATATGCAGGTGTGTTGGGAGCAATGGTACTCTTAAGACAGAAATATCCAAACATGAAAATAGGTATTTCAGTTGGAGGATGGACAAGATCAGGAGATTTCCCAAAACTTGCAGCATCAGACAAGACAAGAAAGAATTTCGCAAACAATGTGGCAAAGTTTGTTCACTGCTATGGATATGACTTTGTAGACATCGACTGGGAATACCCAACAGCAGACAGAGATCCTGATCCTGAAGGAAACGGAGTGGCAATAGACAAGGGATGCAAAGGCTCAGCAGCAGACACAAAGAATTTCACATTACTGTTACAGGAAATCAGAAATTCATTGGACAGCTACGGAAAGACAGATGGAAAGCACTATGAATTATCAGTGGCAATGTCAGCATCACCAACAATGATGTCAGCAATCGAATATGACAAGGTGTTAAACATAGTAGATTTCGCAAACATGATGACATATGACTTAAACGGTGCATGGGGAGGATTCACGGCTCACCAGACAGCATTATACACAAACCCTGCATATGACGGAGGGGATGCATCACTTTCAGTAGATTCATGCATAAAATATCTTGAAAATAAATATGGAGATGACATAGATTACTCAAAGATAGTAGTGGGAGTGGCACCATATACAAGAGGCTGGAAGGAAGTAAAGAAGGACACTGGAAGAGATCCAAAGAATCCGGGCTTATATGCAGACGCAACAGGAGAAAACGGAGTAACATATGCATATGGAGACATAGATTCATTAATAAATCAGTATCAGTTAAAGAAATACTGGGATGATGTTGCAAAGGCAAACTACTTCTACAGTGAATCAACAGGAATGTTCTTCACATGTGACACGGAAGAATCAGTAGCAGAAAAAGGAAAATATGTAAGAGAGAAACATTTGGGCGGACTCATTTCATGGATGGCATCACTTGACAGCACAAACTCAATCACAAAGACAATGAAGGAATCACTTTATGGATCAGAAGCATTACCAAAGCAGAACATAATAATTCCTGGAAATGACGGTGTTGAAACAACAGTAACAGCATCAGGAGATACATACACAATAACAGTAAAAAATACAAATCCAAAGATTACAATGCCTGGAGGAGCAAAGGACATATCAGTAATGCCATGGGCAGAATACTTTGGAAAGACATTAAGTTATCCGTCAATAGCGATAGAAACACAGAATGGAGAGACATTATCAGGAGACTGGAGTGCAGGCGGAACAATTACAAGTGAAAACGGAAAGACAGTAGTGACACCACCGGAATGGAACTCAAAGACATTAGAACCGGGAGCATCATTAACATTTACATTAAAATCAGGAAAAGGAACAGCAAGTACAGGAAACATTAAAGGAATAGTATTAAGGCAGAGAGCTGTTTCAGGAGGAGAAATCCTTTCTACTAATTTAGTATATGGAAATGGTGGTTCAGAAGGAACAACAGTTCAGAATACAACAAAAGAACAGGATGTAACTACAACAAAGAAACAGGAGACAACAAAAGCTTCGGAAACAACAACTAAGAAACCGGAAACAACAAAGGCACCTGAGACAACAACTAAGAAAACAGCGACAGGTGTATATCCTGTGTGGTCACCGGATAACGTTCACTATAAAATAGGTGATTTGGTTCAATATCAGGATAAAGTGTATGAATGTACATATGAACACAATTCCAATTCCGGATGGTCTCCTACAGTAGCAGTAACTTTATGGAAAGAAAGAACTGACTTAGTTGCGGGAATAGAAGAAACAACAAACGCATCAGGAACAGAAGAAACAACTCAGAATAATTATACAGTTAATTCTAAATTGCCTGAGCATATGGTAACAGGATATTGGCATAACTTTCTCAATGGATCAACTGCACTTAAACTTTCAGATGTTCCATTATACTACGATATGATTTGTGTGGCTTTTGCAAATTCATCAACAACAGCCGGAAAGGTTACATTTGAACTTGACAAAGATTTATCTACTGCATTAGGAGGATATACAAAGGCTCAGTTTATTCAGGACATAAAAGATGCTAAGGCTAAAGGTCAGCATGTAATTATTTCAGTAGGTGGAGCAGAAGGAACAACTTATATAACAAATGAAGAATCAGCAAATCAGTTCGCAACAAGCCTTATTTCAATGATAGAAGAATATGGATTTGAAGGTGTAGATATTGACTTTGAAGGAAGTGCGGTATCAGGAACTGATTACATAGCTGAGGCACTTAGAAAAGTGCAGTCTCATTTTGGAGATGATTTTATTATCACTATGGCACCTGAAACATTATATTTTCAGGATACAAATCCAAACGGAACAGCAGTAACATCTGCATATTATAGACTGGCATACAAGATTAGGGATATTCTTACAATTTGTTATCCACAGTTCTACAATACAGGTGGAATGAATGGTTATAACGGATTTAATGCACAGGTTGGAAATGCAGATTTCCTGACATCACTTGCAACATTATTGTTAGAAAACGGATTGAGAGCTGATCAGGTAGCATTAGGATTGCCGTCAACACCAAAAGCAGCTTCAAGTGGATATGTGTCAACAGATGTTATTTCTACAGCAGTAACATCACTTGTAAATGGAACATCATCAGGAAGTTTTACAGCACCAAAAGCTTATCCAACATTTAGAGGTGTAATGACTTGGTCAATTAACTGGGATGCTACAAATGATTATGCATGGGCTAAATCAATGGATTCACTTATGGATTCATTGGAAAAACATGAACAGCCAACAAAAGAAACATCTACAACTAAAACAGAAGTTACAACAAAAAAAGAAGAAACAACAAAGACAGAAGCTACAACAAAAGCAGAAACAACTTCATCTTCTCAGACAGAAGCAAGGCCAACAGAAGTAATTGGCTTAGCAAAGCAGAGTCAGGATGGCGGAACAGTATCATTTGTTTGGGGTCAGACAAATGAGCAGATGGAAAGTGGACAGACATATAGAGTATATGCTGATGGAAAATATGTTGAAACATTTGCTTTAGCAACAGCAACATCATATACATTTACAACAAATGGCAAACATATTATAAAGGTTACAGCCAATTTAAATGGATATGAAACAGAAGGACAGACAATAGAGGTAACAATAGAAGGATTAGAAACATCTGAAACAACAAAAGTTGCAGAAACAACTAAACCGGGCACAGCAACAAGTGATTTGGCATCAAGACTTTTAATTGGCTATTACCATACATGGGATAATTCAGGAAATCCTTTCATTAAGTTAAGAGATGTAGATAAGAACTGGGATGTAATAAATATATCATTTGCAGAACCTGTAAGTGCAGGAAGCACAGATGGAAAAATGAAATTCAATATTTCAGGACTTACAGCAGACTATACAAAGGCAGATTTCAAAAATGATGTGAAAGCATTACAGGCACAGGGTAAAAAGATTGTACTTTCAATAGGTGGATATGAGGGATATTTCTCATTGACATCACAGAGTGCAGTTAACCAGTTTGTAAGTGATATTAAATCAATTGTAGATGAATATGGATTTGATGGAATCGACATTGACCTTGAACAGTCATCAGTTCAGTTTGAAAGTGGAAAAGATACAGACATTAACAATCCAACATCACCAAAGATTGTTAACATGATTAATGCAATAAGAACAATTGTAAACAGTTATGGAGATGACTTCATTCTCTCATGGGCACCTGAAACATTCTACGTACAGTTAGGATATCAGTTCTACGGTGGAATAAATCAGTACTGTGATGCAAGAGCAGGTGTATATCTTCCAATGATAAATGCACTTAGAAATGAAACAACATATGTACATGTACAGCTTTACAATTCATCACCAATGATTGCAACAGATAATCAGTCATACAACATGGGAACAAAAGAAGGAATTGTTGCAATGTGCAACATGTTATTAAACGGTTTCTATGTAAATAACTATTATACAAAGTCACAGACAGCAGAAAAGTATTTTGCACCACTTAGACCTGATCAGGTAGTAATAGGTGTGCCTTCATCAGCAAGTGCTGCAGGAAGCGGACAGGTTTCAAATGAAACATTACAGAGTGCATTTACAGAATTAAACAATGCACATCCTGGATTAAGAGGAATTATGACATGGTCAATTAACTGGGATTCATCACAGAATAAGAACTTATTTGCACAGAGTAATGGTAGATTCCTTGATAGTCTTTCAGGAGAAGAAACAACAAAGACACCAGAGATAACAACAAAGGCACCAGAAACAACAAAGGTGGCAGAGATAACAACAAAGGCATCAGAAACAACAACAAAGGCACCAGAAACAACAACAAAGGCACCAGAAACAACAACTAAAACACCAGAAACAACAACTAAAACACCAGAAACAACAATTGATTCAGAATATCCACAGTGGAATAAAGATACAATTTACACAGGTGGAAACAGAGTTATATATAATGGAAAAGTATATCAGGCAAAATGGTGGACACTTGGAGATAATCCGGAAACATGTGGCCAGTGGGGTGTTTGGAAATATGTTGGTGATGCAACAGTAACACAGCCAACAACAAAGGCGCCAGAGACAACAACAAAGACAGTTGAGACAACAACTAAACAGGAAATAGTTTTAGATAAACCATTTGGATTAGTAGTAACTTCAACAGCAAATAACTCAATTACAGTTGTATGGGGCAGAGGCACAATTGATTTATATAATGTTTACATTGATGGAAAATTAGTATCAAATGCAGTAGCATGTGGCTCATACACATATACAGGTTATACAGCTGGAAGACATACAGTTGCGGTAACAACAACTTATAATGGAAAAGAGTCAGAAAAGACAGAAACTGTAGTAGATGTAAAAGGTCAGACAGAGACAACAACAAAGACAGTAGAGACAACAAAAGCACCTGAGACAGAAGCAACAACAGCTAAAAGTGAAGAAACAACTAAGGCTGCTTCAGGCTATCCTGAATGGGTAAATGGAAAAGTTTATGTAAAAGGTGATAAAGTGTCTTATAACGGAAATGTTTATGAAGCTCAGTGGTGGACAAATGGTGATAACCCTGAAACATGTGGCCAGTGGGGCGTTTGGAGATTGACAGACGGAACAACAACAAAACCGGCGGCAACAACAAAGCCTGTGGAAACAACAAAGACACCTGAAGTAACAACAAAAACTCAGGAAGTAACAACATCAAAAGAAGAAGAAACAACTCAGGATAATAACTATACAGTTAACAAGAGTTTACCTGAACATATTGTTACAGGATATTGGCATAACTTTACAAATGGAGCTGCAAACTTAAAGTTAAGTGAAGTACCATCATACTATGATTTAATTTGTGTTTCATTTGCAGATTCAACATCAACACCTGGAGAAGTAACTTTTAGTGTAAATGGAGACTTAAGCAAGGCAGTTGGTGGATATACAGATGCACAGTTCATTCAGGATATTAAGACATTAAAGGAAAGAAATCAGCATGTAATTCTTTCTATTGGTGGTGCTGAAGGTACAATTTATATTACAAGTCAGGCAGCAGCAGATAATTTTGCAAACAGTTTAATTAAAGTAATTGAACAGTTTGGATTTGAAGGTGTAGACATTGACCTTGAAGGTGGAGCAGTAGCAGGAACGGAATATATTGCAGGAGCACTTAGAAAGGTTCATAACCATTTCGGCGACGAATTTATTATTACAATGGCACCTGAAACATATTATATGCAGAGTCCAACATCTAATTACTTTAAGTTAGCATTAGATATTAAAGATATTTTAACAGTAGTTAATATGCAGTATTACAATTCAGGTAGCATGGTTGGATACGGTGGAGGAGTTTATAGCTGTGGTTCAGTTGATTTCCTTACATCACTTGCAACATTGCTTATTGAAAACGGATTAAGACCAGATCAGGTCGGAATTGGTGTTCCATCATCAGCACCGGCTGCAGGAAGTGGTCTTGTATCTACAAATACATTAACATCAGCTCTTAATTGTTTAACAAAAGGAGTGGCAAGTGGTGGAAGCTTTATGCCGCCTAAGACATATCCTTCATTAAGAGGTGTAATGACATGGTCAATTAACTGGGATGCATCTAATGGATACGCTTGGGGAAGCGCAATGGATAAGGCAATAGATACATTACCAAAAACAAAATAAAGGTATTAAATGTAGCTGGGGAGCTATAAAATATTGGGGTTTAAAGTAAGCCGTTTAAGTGAGAAATCACTTAGACGGCTTTTTCGATTTTTATGGCTGATTTCTTAATGCTAATTAAAAAAAGAAAATATTGTACAAATCATGCTTTAAAAAGAAACCAGATAATAGATTTAATATGCCGATTATAAAAAGTAATAATTTAAAATAATGTTTATATAGAAAATTTGAAAAATATATAAAATATAATTGACTACATAACTAAAATGTGATATTATTCTGAGTACCGAACAAATAACATAATATATGTATAATAACATGGCACACAATATGTATCAAAAATTGAACGATGAAAAGAGTGTTGAATAAATAATAATTAGTAGTTATAAGGCTTTTATCATCGCACTTAGGAAGAAACATAGCTGTGTAGTTCTTACCCGAAGCGTATAATATGTGATTATTTGGAATAAAGTATAGGAGGTAAATTATGGACATTTTTTTACAGGAACATGGTAAAACAATTTTCATTGCAGTATGCATTTTGCTGTTAGTGGGTGTTGCTTATGTTGTGGGACCGATTATATCAGATGCGATTAAGGGAATTGTAAACAGTTATGCAGGTTCTGTAACTTTTAACAGTGTAGCAGGAAAGATTAGTTAATTATAGGCGAAAGGGGAATACAGTTGAGAAAATTGTCATTGCCGGATAGGGCATTTGGAAAGTTATTACCATTTATTTATGACGATAACATTACGGACATCAATTATAGTCGTGAATTATGGGTGAATGATTTAAATAAGGGAAGGTATAAGATTGAGGGATTTACGTTAGATGAATTGTTTATACAACAGTTTTATACAAAAATAAGTAATTTAATGAATGTTCAATTTAACCAAAACAATCCATTATTAGAAGCGGAAACAGAAAATTTAAGAATTTCAATTTTGCATGATTCAGTTACAAATACAGGAATCAGTATAAGTATTAGAAAAACTCCTGCCGTAAGAAGAATAAGCAGGGAAAGTATTTTAGAAAGTGATTATTGTCCGGAAGTATTGGATATTTTTATGGAAAACGCCATCAAGGCACACTGCACTGTGATTGTTGGAGGGTTACCGGGAGTGGGTAAAACAGAATATGTAAAATATTTAACAAGTTATATTCCGGACTATGAAAGGGTGTATACAATTGAGGATAATCTTGAATTAAGATATTCGTCAATTAATCCGCAGAAAGATTGTGTGGAAATTAAGGTAAGTGATAATTTTGGATATGCTGATGCACTAAAGGCAAGTAAACGACAATTACCAACATGGGTTTTGCTTGCGGAGGCAAGAGGAGAGGAAGTTAAGTATCTTTTGGAAAATATTTCAGCAGGAGTACATTGTATAACGACAATTCACTTGGATGATGCAGGTAAAATACCCGATCGCTTAAGAAACATGGGACAGTCAGTTTATGAAAATGATGTTTATTCGTTTATTGATATTGGAATACAATTGCAGTCGGTAGTAAAACAGGGAGAGAAAATTTCGAGAAAAATAACACAAATTATTTGTTTGTCAAGATATGAGGATAGAAATGAAAAGACAATGATATATGAAGATGGAAGAATATTATGTAGAAAACTTCCACCTGAATTGATGAGAAAATTCAGAATGGCAGGTATTACAGATCCTTTTAAGAAAAGTGAAAATTAGGAGATAAATGAAAAAAGTAAAATATTTTAGAAAATACATATGTATTATAGCTATAGTTGTAGGAATAGCATTTGCGTATAAGTTAGAACTTCCAATAGTGATTGCTATAGGTGTAATAACAACGTTACTTATGCCTATGCTATATAAAGAAGAAAAAAAGAAAAGCTATTATAAGAAAAAATTTGAAGACTTAATAAGCTATATGGAGCAGATGTGCTATTCGTTTAAGAAAAGTGGAAAAATCAGACCATCTCTTATAGATGCACAAAAAATAAGTGATGGTGAGATGAAGGAAATAATTGAAGAAGTTATTGTAAATATTGATTCTAAAATGAATGAAGATATTTATGAGCAGGCACTTAAAATTCTCGAAGAAGAATATTATTGTAAAAGACTTATTTCACTTCATGAATTTATTATAAAAATAGAAAAACAAGGTGGAGAATTTGAAGAATATATAAATATTATTCTTAGCGATATAAAAGAGTGGAGTGATAGAACGGAACTTTTTAGAAGAGATATAGATAGGATAAGAAGAAACGTTCTTATATCAATTGGAGCTACACTATTAACATGTGGATTTATGGCTTATCTTATACCAAAAGAATATTCATTTACAGGAAATATAGTATATCAGATAAGTTCGATGATTATTATTTTGATAATGCTTGTCATTTATATTTTTGTTTATAAGAAACTAAATATTGACTGGTTGAAAGAGGAGAGTTTTCTTAATCCTGAAATGGTAGATAAGTATTATGACTTAATTATGAAAAGCCAGAATGAAAAAATAAAATTTATGGACAAGTTGTCAATTAATAAAGTCAAAAAGAGAATGAGACGGGAAATATCGAAAGTATTTCCTGATTGGTTAAGGCAGGTAGCGTTGAATTTGCAACAGCAGACAGTACAGTCTTCAATAGAAAATTCATATGATGATGCGCCATATATTTTAAAAAGACCAATACGACATTTATTAATTGATTTTGAAGAATATCCAATAGGGATAGAACCTTATGATAATTTTCTTCAAGAACTCGATATGCCTGAAATACAGTCATCATTAAAAATGTTTTATTGCATAAATGAGTTAAGTAAAGAAGAAACTTATAAGCAGACAAATGCAATTATAGATAGAAATAATAAGATGTTAAAGCAGGCGGAAGAAATGAAAAATAAAGACAGAATTGGATTAGCAGGGACTTTGTCAGCAGGACCAATGATGGTAGGAGTTGTAAAGATAATTATTGATATGGTGCTTATGATTTTAGTATTTACGTCCGCATTGGGAAATGTAATGAATGGAGGATGAAAATGAAATTATTATTATCTGAATTAGGTCAGACTTTGATTTATGGAATATTATTTTTATTCATTGTTGCGGGATTTTACCATGTGTTACAGCAGGTTACATAGTTTTATGAGAGTAAAAATAATATGAAAATAAGTTTTTGATTTATAAAAATAGTAAAAGTCGAACCTTATATTATAAAAAGAACAAATGGAAGAATAGAGTAATTTGGGATAAAAGGAAGGTAGAGAATGGAGAATTTATTAGAAGAACATGGCGAGATAATTATAAGTGGAATTATTTCGGTAATATTAATAATTTTGTCTATTGCAATTATGTATACTGCAGCGGGAATGAATGTAGATTTTTTTACAAAACTGGTAGGAGGATAACGCATGGAAGTATTTTTAAGCGAACATGGACAAACTATTCAATATGCGGTAATTGGTGTAATTATTGTTGCACTTATTAGCATTATAACAAACACAAGTATTAAAAAAATAATGCCTGCATACAACTGTGAAGGAAGTAATACTAACAGAGAGTTTTCGGAAGAATACAAAAAGAAATGCCCTATTATTGTAGGTGACGATGTTATATATGTTACATATTTAGATAAAAGTTTTGATGTGACAAATCAAATTAGTGCAAGGGATTATGATGGAAAAGATATAACAGATAAATTGAAAATATATGGAGATGTAGATGTGTTTCACAGAGGTGTATATAACATTAAATGTATTGTAAGAGGTGAAAGTGGCATTAAAAGTATTAGGAATATGAATGTTGTAGTGGAATAAGCAATGGTAATACAGATTGGCCTGGAAATAAAAAGTCAATGTTAAATTAGAGGAGGAAAAAGATGAAACTGGCAATAGAAATGTTTTCTATAGTTATAGTAGTAACAATAGCCTGTATAGTTTTTTCGTCGTATATAAGCACGGAAAATCAAAATGTAAAAGCGAGGGATTTTTATAATGTAGCAGTTAATCGTATAGAGGATAGTAATTGCGATGCACAAGTTATCAAACAATGTAAAGAAGAAGCCGGTGAAAAAGGATATATGTTGGTTACAGAAGATAATTCATTATCAGAAAATGAACTAAGTTGTTATGTTAGTATGGAATATAATATAACGTTTCCAATTTATCAAATGTTTGGAGAAAACAAGAGTAAAAAAGTTGTGATTGAGGGGTATGCAAGATGATTGGAAAATGGAGTGTAGTAATAGAAAAAAATATTTTGAAAGTATGCGTTGTGCTTGCTTTTTGCTGTATGGTTCTTTTGCAAAACAATGTTTATGGCGCGACTACAGAAAATGGAAGTAGAAGTAATCCGTATCTTGTGCAAACAGAAAGTAAATTAAAAAATATATTTAGCAATAACAAAAAAACAAGCGTAGTATATATTGCCATAGTTGGTAATATAAAAATTAAAGATGGAATAAAAGTAACTCAAGGAAGATATATGCTTTATTCATCAGGTGGTGAAAGAACTATTAGTAGAAGTAAAGACATAGGCGATGATGTAAATAAATCAGATAAATATTGTTTTAAAATCTCAGATGGAGCGGAAGTTCATTTTGGCGATGGAATGGGTGGATATAAGTTATATCTTGATGGGAAAAAGAATCAAATTTCTTTTGCAACAAAAGGGTTTATAAAAGTTGATGACAGTTCAACAGGAACGATTGGAAATGCATGTGTAGTAAAAAATGTTACTAATTATAATGGCGAGACGGAAGCAGGAGCGGTTAGAAGCACAGGAACATTGAATGTATATGGAATTATTCATGACTGTGATGGAGTAAAAGGCGGAGGAATTACCATTAAAGGCGGAGTGTGCAATATATGGCCCGGAGCACAAATATATAAATGTTTTACTCTAAGTCAGGGTGGTGGAGTATATGTTGGAAATTATTCAGAATTAAGGATATATGATGGTGAAATTTTTGAAAATGAAGCATTAGAAGAAGGCGGAGGAATTTACATAGGTGGTTCTTCGCATTTATTAATGACTGCCGGAATAATACATAATAACAAATCAGGTGAGGAAGGTGGAGGCATATTTGGAACAGGATTAGGAACAATTGTAAATATAAATGATGGATGGATATATGGCAATGATGCCGGAGCCAGTGCCGGAGGCGTATTCTCAGGATATCAGGCAGGTCTTATTCTTGGGTCAGGCAGTACTGCACCGACAATTAGTGGAAACGAATCAAGAGGAAGTGGTGGTGGAGTAAGATGTAATGGTGGTGTAGGGTATGGACATGGAGGATGCACCGTTATATATAATGCAAGGATTATAGGAAACAAATCAGGAAATTTAGGAGGAGGAGTAGCCTGCGGGGATGATTCAAAAATAACTATCGAAGCAGTAAATATATTTAGCAACTCAAGCGTTCATAATGCGGGAGGATTATCCATAGGGAAGAATGTTGAGGATATAAATGGCGGAGCCATAAAACTTTATAATAGCATAATAGGTGAAAATGGAGCTACTGATAAAGGTGGTGGAATATGTATGGATTCTTCTGTTTTGATTAGAAACACTTCAATAAATAACAATTCTTCACAAAACGGAGGAGGACTTTATATTGGTAATACAGCTACGGTTCATATGTGGATGGAAAGTTACATAAATAATAATTATGCCTATAATAATGGTGGCGGTGTATATATAGGTGAAAAGGCCGGCTTTTTATTAACAGATAATAACATATATCAAAATAATTGTGATAAAAACGGAACAGGTGTGTATGTAAGAGGAAAGTTTCAAATGTTTAGTATAGCAAGTGTAGATGAAAGTAATGAAGTATATCTTACCAGAAATACATACATATCAATAATAGACAGATTGTTAAAACCTAGCGGGTATGTTGCAGTTATAAGGACAACATTAACTGATGCGGGAACAATAATTGCACAGGTTGAATATAGTACAGATGCACAGAATGAATTATATTATGCAGGTGATGCAGTTGCAGAATCAAATAATCAAAATTGTGTAAAAAAGTTTTTGGTGCGAAATATTAGTGGAAACAAGCTTTTACGACCAACTAAATTTGTAAAAGCTTATGTGGATAATGAAATAATAATAAGTGAAAAATATGATGTTATATTTAATAAAAATACTTCTGAACAGGTTTCAGGAATGCCTGAAAATCAGATTAAATTTTGGCAGGAAGACATAATAATAAGCGGTGTTACAATCAGAAGAAATGGATATCATACAGTAGAAAATAAACATTGGAATTTTCAAAGTGACGGCAATGGAGAAACTATAAAACCCGGTGGAATATTGTATGTAAATGGAAATCAAATATTGTATGCCCAGTGGGAAAAAGAAAAGATTATAAATTTATTTATAAATGCTACGGATAGATATTACGTAGTTAATCAAAATATAAAACTGGATATGAATGAGTTAGTTAAGAAAGTAAAAGTTACTGATGATACATATTCAAATAAAAAATATCCTATATACATAAAAAACATAATTGATGTATCAGGTAAAAATTATTATGAAAGAGGAAAGAATAAAGAATGTGAAGATGTAAATAATTCAGATATTGTATTAACTGAGAAGTTTATGAACACAGAGTCTGTTGCAGCATTTATAGTGACGGTTTGTTCGAATGCCGGAGATGATAGTTCTTATGCAGAAAAGAAATTTGGTGTTTATATTATAAATAATAATGACTATAATCCTATGGTTAGATTTGTTTCAAAGGAATATATGGATACGTTAAATAAAAATTCTAAATGGAATCTTTCTATGCGGAACAGGCTAGAAGAAAGACTTAATAAAAAAGAAGGACAGGGAATGAAAAAGTATAAAATGTCAAAAGAAATGGTGAATGAAATTAAGAAAAACAGATGATGGCTAAATAATTACAGGAACCTTGGAGAGGGTATAAAAACTACTACTATAAAATTATGAGGAAAACAGATGAAGCAAATTTCAATAGTGATTGGATTAATTGTATCAGTTATGATTGTAAGTATGACTATTATGGCGTTAGAAGAAAATAGTTCAAGAGAAACAGAACTAAACAGAGCAGTCGCAGCGGCTGTAAAGCAGACAGTAAAAGCAAGTTGTGGTAAGAATAAAGAAATTAACAGTAATGACGATATGATAAATTTTTGTATGAATAATATTGCATATAATGTCAGTGGCACATCAGATTATGAAATAGAAGTCATGTCTGTTGATTACAAAGAAGGAATGTTGGATATAATAGTTACAGAAAAATATACAAATGTAGTGGGAAAAGAAAAAAAGATTACTATAAGAAAAGCTGCAATTTATGGATAAAATAAGTTGCAATAAAAGAGATAATAAACATTTTCTTTTTCAGAGTTGTAGAAATAGAAATGTTACAATGATATGATAATAACGAAAATAAATGACATTTTGTTAGGTTGAAAGGAATGTAGATAATATGAGAGATTATGTTATTGTAACAGATTCAGCAAGTGATTTGCCAAAAGAAATTTTAAAGGAATATGATATTCCTTGCCTCCCTTTATATTATAGTATAGACGGAGTGATATACGGAGATGAAAAAAACATTGAGCCACATGAATTCTTTGAACTTATGAGAAAAGGTGCGATGCCTACAACGATGGGATGTAATCCGGAATATGCAACAGAGATGTTTAGAAGTATTTTGAATCAGGGAAAAGACATATTGCACATTGCTTTTTCATCTGCATTAAGTGTTAGTTATAATTCAGCACGAATTGCAGCAGAGGACTTAAAAGAAGAATTTCCGGATAGTAATATTGTTGTTATTGATTCAAAGGCTGCATCTTTAGGTCAGGGGCTTTTAGTATATAAAGCAGCAACTCTGAAAAAAGAAGGTAAAAGTTTAGAAGAAGTAAAGACCTGGATTGAAGAAAGTTTAAATCATATGTGCCATTACTTTACTGTAGATGATTTATTCCATTTACATAGAGGTGGAAGAGTGTCAAAAACAACTGCAGTTGTAGGAACTTTAATACATGTAAAACCTGTACTTCATGTAACAAATGAAGGAGAATTAAAACCATTCCAGAATGTTCGTGGAAGAAAGAAAGCATTACAGAGTCTGGTTGATTCCATGAAAAAAGAAGGCGCAGGTTATGAAAATAAAGTAGCCTTTATTGTACATGGTGATTGTATAGAAGATGCCAATAAAGTAGCTGATAAAATAAAAGAAGAATGTGGAGTAGAAAAAGTAATCATAGGAATGCTAAGTCCTACGATTGGAACTCATGCAGGACCAGGAACAGTTGGTTTGTTCTTTATAGGAGAAAATAAATAAAAAATTTATTAATTGAAGTGATACCAAGATAAATACAGAGATGAAAATTACAAAAAGAATCTGTACCAGATTTTATGACTTTGGTATTGAATATATATTGTATACTATACACTAACAGCCAGACTTTTTGGAAGTCTGGCTGTTAGTGTATAATTAACAAATCTAAAATAAACATATATATTATGAACCAGATATTTTTAATATGTGTGAAATTAATCCAATTTTATACTAACTTCTCCGGAAGAAAGAAGTTTTTCAGTTCCGTCTTCAAATCTGACAAGAAGATGACATTCATCGTCAATTGAAATTGCCTTGGCAGTCTTGTTACCATCTTTGTCAATAACAGTAATATTTTTTCCTAATAATATAGAGCGGTCAATGTATTCTTTAAGGTAACTCTTAGATTCAAATGAATTATAAAAGTCCATAAAGTAATTTAAGACATGAGCTAATAATTTGCTACGCTTGTTAATGGAATCGCTTTCTTTGTCAAATATAGCTGTAGCAACTTTGTCGATTTCTTCAGGAAATCCACCTTCAGGAAAACAAACATTAATACCGATTCCGACAATTGCGTAGTTAAGTTTGCCTGTTTCCATATTAAAAGTAGCTTCAGTTAATATTCCACATACTTTTTTGTTATCTACAAAAACATCGTTGACCCATTTTATTTTTGCCTTTTTATCGGAAACATCTTCAATTGCCTTAGCAACTGCAACTGCTGCGCTTGTAGTTAAAAAAAGTGAATCACTGGCAGGAATATCAGGACGAAGTAGTATACTAAAATAAATTCCTGTATCGGCAGGTGAAACAAATTTTCTTCCCATACGACCACGACCTAAAGTCTGCTCACTAGCTACGAGAACAGTCCCTTCTGTTGCTCCATCTTCAGCCATTTCTTTTAAAACAGTATTAGTTGAAGAAATTGTGTCATACACGTGGATATCTAAAGGATATTTTAAGAATTCACCAATACTGTGCTTACTTAAAATATCATTTGATTGTTCAAGACAATAACCTTTATTTGTAGTAGCTGAAATCTTATAGCCTTCATTTTCTAAAGATTTGATTGCCTTCCAAATAGAATTTCTGCTAACGTTTAATTCTTTTGCAAGAGTAGCTCCTGAAAAATACCTTCCTTTATTTGCTTCAAGCATATGTAAAACTTCATCTTTAACGCTCATAATATTCCTCCTAATGCTTCTATAAGTATAACAAATATGAATAAAATATCAAATGAAGCCTGAAAATAAAATAAGAATTAAAATCAGATAAAAAATTTATTACTATATAAAATTAGATAAAAAAATTTATTGTTAATGAAGAAAAAATTTAAATGTGTTAGAATATAGAACGAGTATATCAGTTGAATAGATTTTTAGTTGAAGTTGATAATATATTAAGATAATAAGGTGAATAGTATAAAATGATGACAGATTTACGTTGGAGCGAATAGCGAGTGATAATTCATAAGATATTTTTGACCGAACATCTTAAAAAAGAAAAATATTATGGAAAGGAAAAATTAATGGCAGTAAAAGATATCAAAGAATATGAAATTATAAAACAATATTATATGGAAGACTTGAATTCACAGGCTTATTTATTAAAGCACAAAAAGACAGGAGCAAGAATTGCATTATTATCAAATGATGACAATAATAAAGTTTTTAATATTGGTTTTAGAACACCGGTAAATGATGATACAGGAGTACCGCATATAATTGAACATACAGTTCTTTGTGGCTCAGATAAATTCCCAGTGAAAGACCCATTTATCGAACTCGTAAAGGGGTCACTTAATACATTTTTAAATGCAATGACATATCCGGACAAGACTGTGTATCCGCTTGCAAGTTGTAATGAAAAAGATTTTCAAAATATAATGGATGTTTATTTGGATGCAGTATTTAATCCACAAATATATAATCATCAGGAGATTTTTAAGCAGGAAGGATGGCATTACGAGTTAGAATCACCGGAAGATGAGTTGAAAATAAATGGTGTAGTTTATAACGAAATGAAGGGAGCATTTTCATCAGTAGCAGGAGTTCTTGACAGACAGGTATTACATTCACTTTTTCCGGATACAACATACGGCTTTGAGTCAGGTGGGGATCCGGTATCAATACCTGATTTAACTTATGAAGAATATTTGGATTTTCATAGAAAATATTATCATCCGTCAAATAGCTTTATATATTTGTACGGAGATATGGATATGGAAGAAAAACTCCGTTTTATAGATAAGGAATATTTGAGCAAATATGATACATTAGAAATAGATTCTGAAATAAAAATGCAGAAACCATTTGATAAACCGGCAGAGGTTGAAAGTTACTACCCTATATCAGATGGTGAATCAGAAGAAGACAATACTATTTTGTCATGGAATGTAGTTTTAGACACAACACTTAATAAAGAAGATATATTAGCATTTCAGGTACTTGATTATGTACTTATGACAATGCCGGGCGCAGTTTTAAAACAAAAGATTATAGATGCAGGCATAGGAAAGAACGTAGAAAGCACATATGAGTCAGGAATTTTACAACCATATTGGTCTATAGTAGCTAAATATGCAAATTATGAAGATAAAGATAAATTCAAAGCAATAATAAAAAGCGGATTAGAAGAAATAGTACAAAATGGTATTGAAAAAGAAAGCCTTATTGCTACAATAAATAATTTGGAATTTAAATATCGTGAAAGTGATTTCGGACGTTGGCCAAGAGGATTAATGATTGGCCTTCAGATGTATGAAAGTTGGATTTACGATGAAAATCAGCCATTTATATATGTAGAATGCAATGAAACATACGCATTTTTAAAGAAAATGGTTGAGACGGATTATTTTGAAAAATTAATTGAAAAGTATGTTCTAAACAGCAAAATTGAATCAACAGTAGTGCTTAAGCCAAAAAAAGGTCTTGTGGCAGAAACTGAAAAAGAATTAGCTGATAAGTTAGCTGAAAAAAAGTCAACTTTTTCAAATAGTGAAATTAATAAGTTAGTTGCAGATACAAAGGCATTAAAGAAGTATCAGGAAGAACCATCGCCGGAAGAAGACCTAAAGAAAATACCGATGTTGGAAATAAGTGATATTGACCCTGAACCAAGACCTATAAAGTCTCAGATAAGAGAAATTAATGGAATACCTACGGTTTATTATGACTGTTTTACTAACGGAATAGGTTATGCAATATTGTCATTTGACTGTAAAAATATACCTACGGAACTTTTACCATACATTGGTTTACTGAAAAATACTGCCGGATATATGAATACGGAAAACTATAATTACACTCAGCTTGCAAATGAAATAAATAAAAATATTGGTGGAATATATGTTGATGCAACATTATATCCGGATGCAATTGAAAAGAATAAGTTCGAGCATCGAGTTGAAGTTAATTTTAAGTCGATGATAAGTAGAATGGACAAGGCATTTGAAATTGCAAAAGAGGTTATGCTTACTACAAAATTTGATGACTATAAGAGATTAAAAGAAATTATCGATGAAATAAAAGCAAGACTTCAGAACACACTTATGGAAAGTGGAGATTCTGCTGCAGCACTTAGAGCAGGCTCATATTTCTCAGAGACGATGTATAGAAGGGAAAATTATGCAGGAATTACATTTTACAAATTTATTGAAGATATAGCCAATAATTTTGAAAATGTAAAAGAGGAAGTGGCTACAAAATTAAAATTGCTTACAGAGTATGTTTTTAGAAAAGAAAATCTTGTTATCAGTTATGTATGTAAGGATGATGAATATGACAGCTTACCGGGATTAGTGGAAGATATGACAGATTCATTATTTGACAAAGAACCTGACAGTAGTATATTGAGTAGCAATAAAGTAGAAAAATTTGCAAAGAATGTATTAAATGAAGGATTTAAAACATCAAGTCAGGTGCAATATGTAGTAAGAGCAGGACAATTTGATACAGACAAATATCCATATACAGGAACTTTATCAGTACTTAAAACTATTTTAGTTTATGAATATTTGTGGAATAACGTAAGAGTAAAAGGTGGCGCGTATGGCTGTAGCAACTTCTTTACAAAACAGGGTGTTGCAATGTTTACATCTTACAGAGACCCTAAATTAAAAGAAACAAATGAAATCTATGAAAATGTTGTGGATTACATCAATAATTTTAATGCAGGTGACAGAGATATGCGCAAATTTATTATCGGAACTATAAGTGAATACGACCAGCCACGCACACCGTGTAGCGAAGGTGGAAGATTGTTAACATTGTATTTTAACCATAATACTTTTGAAAATCTTAAGAAAGAAAGAAGTCAGGTGTTAAGTACTACAACAAATGCAATCAGAAACTGTGGAAGCCTTGTTGCAGATGCACTTAAAGAGTATTATGTTTGCGTTATTGGAAACGAAGGAAGAATAGAAGAAAACAAAGATATGTTTAAAAATATCTACAATTTATTTGAAAATAAAAATTAAAAAATAAATACAAATATAAATGAAAAATAAATGCAAATCAGATGATAGAATGTAAATAAAGTATAAAACAAAAGTTTGGAAATGGAGAACAAATGGAAAATAAAGAGTACAAATCAGGATTTGTTGCATTAATAGGAAGACCAAATGTTGGAAAATCTACATTAATGAATAAAATAATCGGACAGAAAATTGCTATTACATCAAATAAGCCGCAGACAACGAGAAATAAGATTCAGACAGTATATACATGTGATGAAGGACAAATTATATTTCTTGATACACCGGGTATTCATAAGGCAAAAAATAAATTAGGTGAATATATGGTAAATGTGGCTGAAAAAACATTAAAAGAAGTAGATGTTATTTTGTGGCTTGTTGAACCTAGTACATTTATCGGGGCAGGTGAACAGCATATTGCCGAGCAGCTTAAAGACATAAATGTACCTGTAATTCTTGTAATTAATAAAATAGATACTGTTAAAAAAGAAGAAATTTTGGTATTTATTGATGCGTACAGAAAAATTCTTGATTTTGCAGAAATAATTCCTGCATCAGCATTGAGAGATAAAAATGCTGATGAAATAGTAGAATCTATTTTTAAATATCTGCCACAGGGACCTCAGTATTATGATGAAGACACAGTAACTGACCAGCCAATGCGTCAGATTGTGGCTGAAATTATAAGAGAAAAGGCATTGCATGCTCTAAATGAAGAAATTCCGCATGGAATAGCTGTTACAATTGAAAAAATGAAAGAAAGAAAAAACGGCAAAATTACTGATATAGAAGCAACAATTATATGCGAAAGAGATTCTCATAAAGGCATAATTATCGGAAAACAGGGTAGTATGCTTAAAAAGATTGGAAGCAATGCAAGATATGAAATAGAACAAATGCTTGAAATGAAAGTTAATCTTCAGTTATGGGTAAAAGTTAGAAAAGAATGGAGAGACAGCGATTTGTTATTGAAGAATTACGGATATAATGAAAAGCAGCAGTAAAATACAATTTTTAAAAATATAAGAAATTTTTTTAATGTAAGAAATTTCTGCTATTAAAGCCGTGTCTATGCGGCTTTTAGCATTTATTAAATATTTAGTGATTTGAGTTAAGAAAGGAGAGGCACGATTATGGTTGAAACAGTAACAGCTATGGGAATTGTAATATCAGCAATGCCGATGGGTGAATATGATAAAAGAGTTGTGCTTCTTACAAAACAATTTGGAAAGATAACGGCTTTTGCAAGAGGGGCAAGACGACCTACAAGCCAGTTCCTTTCGGGAACGCAGCCTATGAGCTTTGGCGAATTTACCATGTATCGTGGAAGAAATTCATACACTATAACAAATGTAAAAGTGACAGAATATTTTGGCGGTGAAATGACCAACATTAATAAAATGTATATGGGAATGTATTTTCTTGAAATGGCGGACTACTATGGAAGGGAAAATATAGATGGAACAGAGACGTTAAAATTAATCTATCTTTCGCTTAAAGCACTGCAAAATGATTCTATTCCTGACAAATTGGTAAAAAATATATATGAACTTAAATCGCTTGTGATAAACGGGGAATATCCAAATGTGTTTACCTGTGTAAATTGTGGCAATAATAGTGAACTGGATTATTTTGATTTGAGAAAGAATGGCATGATTTGTTCTAAATGTCATGGAAATTTGTCAAAAGATAAATTAGTATCGCAATCGGCAGTGTATGCGCTTCAATACATAATTTCATCGCCACTTAACAAATTATATACATTTAATGTAAAAGATGAGGTGTGGCAGGAAATAAATGGAATTATAGAAAGTTATTTGAAAGAACACATAGAAAAACAATTCAAAACTCTGGAATTTCTGGAAATTAGTTATTGAAAATAATGAGTATACAATGTAAAATTAGGTATTGCGAGGAGGAGCGGATATGCTTAAGAAAAAAATTATATCATTGCTTATGGTTATGACAATAGCTCTTACATTTGTCGGGTGTGACAATAAAGTTGGAGATATTGCTTTAGAAAAAGGCCAGACAGCAATTCATATTTCAAAAGATGGTAAAGTACAGTACGGAGTAGCAGAGTCATTCGATAAAGATTATTATGACAAGAAGGAACTTAAGAGTACTGTTGAAAATGAAGTCGATGAGTTTAATTCAGATAGTGATGCATCAGGAAAAGATGCACTTTCTTTAAAGTCAATGGATGTAAAGAAAGATGTTGCGACTATGATTATGGAATTTGCATCAACTACAGACTTTGGAACATATATTTTAAAATATAACAATCCTGATAAAGGAACTTTCTATATAGGTGACATAAGTGACAATGAAGATTGTGAAATTAAGGGGAAATTTTATGCCCCTGACAATAAGAAAAAATCAGTGTCAGAAGACAAGATTAGTGATTTAGATGATAATATTTTGATTGTTAATGAACAGATGAAAGTCCAGATTGAAGGAACAGTAAAGTATGTGAGCGAAAACTGTAAAATCAGTGATGGCGTGGTAGAAACAGCGAAAACTGATGACGGAATAAGCTATATTGTATATACATTAAAATAATAATGATAATAAAAAGATGCCCTATGGATTGCTTAGTATTTCCTAACGTGGCATCATAAAAAATAAAAGGTGGAGAAGTATCATGGAAAAGACAATGGAAAAAATCGTTGCAGTTGCAAAAAGCAGAGGATTTGTATATCCGGGTTCAGAAATTTATGGTGGACTTGCGAATACATGGGATTATGGTAACCTTGGTGTAGAATTAAAGAATAATGTTAAAAAAGCATGGTGGAAGAAATTTATTCAGGAAAACCCATATAATGTAGGTGTTGACTGTGCTATTTTAATGAACCCTCAGACTTGGGTTGCATCAGGACATCTTGGTGGATTCTCAGACCCTCTTATGGATTGTAAAGAATGTCATGAAAGATTTAGAGCAGATAAACTTATTGAAGATTATATGGAAGAAAATGGAATTACAATAGAAGGTTCTGTTGATGCATGGTCACATGAAGAAATGGCTAACTACATAGAAGAAAAGAACATTGCATGTCCAACATGTGGTAAGCACAATTTTACAGAAATTCGTGAATTTAATCTTATGTTTAAGACATTCCAGGGTGTAACTGAAGATGCTAAAAATACAGTATATTTAAGACCTGAAACTGCACAGGGTATTTTTGTAAACTTTAAGAATGTACAGAGAACTTCAAGAAAGAAGATTCCATTTGGTATCGGTCAGGTTGGTAAATCATTTAGAAATGAAATTACACCTGGTAACTTCACATTCAGAACAAGAGAATTTGAACAGATGGAACTTGAATTCTTCTGCGAACCGGGAACAGACTTAGAATGGTTCCAGTATTGGAGAGGATTCTGCCGTGACTGGTTATTAAGTCTTGGAATTAAAGAAGATGAAATTAGATTAAGAGATCATTCACCTGAAGAATTATGTTTCTACTCAAAGGGAACAACAGATATTGAATTCTTATTCCCGTTTGGATGGGGCGAACTTTGGGGAATCGCTGATAGAACTGATTACGATTTAACTCAGCATCAGGAATTATCAAAGCAGGATTTATCATATTTTGATGATGAAAAGAAAGAAAGATATGTTCCATATGTTATTGAACCATCACTTGGTGCTGACAGAGTAACACTTGCATTCCTTTGTGCAGCGTATGATGAAGAAAATATCGGAACAGAAGAAAAACCGGATATGAGAACAGTTATGCATTTCCATCCGGCTATCGCACCTGTTAAGATCGGTGTACTTCCATTATCAAAGAAGTTAAATGAAGGTGCAGAAAAGGTATTTGCAGAACTTAGCAAATTATATAACTGTGAATATGACGACAGAGGAGCAATAGGTAAGAGATATCGTCGTCAGGATGAAATCGGAACACCTTGGTGTGTTACTTATGATTTTGATTCAGAAGAAGATGGAGCAGTTACAGTTCGTGACCGTGACACTATGAAACAGGAAAGAATCAAGATTGAAGATTTAAAAGCATACTTTGAAGAAAAGATGGCATTTTAATTGGAATTGTCAGCATATAACATGCAAAAGTATGTAAGACATATTTAAAAACAATTATCCTTAATGGATATAAAATATGATTTTAAATAATAACAGAGTTGAAATTCATATTGGATTTTAGCTCTGTTATTTTTTATTCTTTGCTAAAAAGTGAAAACTTAACTTATAATTAAAAAATAAATGCAATAAAAAATATGACCTCTTCGTTTAATAAGTATAAGACAATAAAGAAAACAAAGATTTTTAAGGAGGGTATCTATTATGAAATCAAAAGTATTATTATCAGGGGCAGTAGCCTTAGCTATGGCAACAGCAGTTATGGGACCTGTTGCAACCAAAAGTGTTAATGTGTATGCAGCAGAAACAACACAAAATCAACAGGCAACACAAAATCAGGAAACAACGAAGAACGTTGAGGCATCTAAAAATGTGTTAACCGGAAAATGTGGTGACAATGCAACGTATACATATGACAAAGACGCGAAAACAATTGTAGTTTCAGGAACAGGTGCAATGTGGGATGATATGGAAATACTTGGCAATTATGATTCTGTAAAAAGCATAACAATCAAAGATGGAATCACATGTGTTGGCGAAAATGCGTTTTCAACCTTAAGTGTAGAATCTATAAAGATTGGAAAAGATGTCCAAACAATAAAAAGAAAAGCATTCGGATTTGTTTGGGGCGAAGAAACAACAATAATACCTGCAAATGTAAAGACTATCGAGCAAAATGCATTTGCAACTATTAAAAACATTGAATTTATGGGAGATATTGATGGTTTTGAAAATGGAATCGTTGAAAGCAATACGGACGATATTAACAGTGTAATTTTGCATGGAACTGCAACAAAACTTGGTATGATATTTAAAAATTCACCAATATATAAAGTGATAATTGCACAGGACAATACAAAATCTACTTTTGATAAAGGATGTATATTGTCAGCAGACAAAACAAAATTGAATTATTACATAGGAACAAATGACAAAGTTGTTATTGCTGGTACAGTAGAAGAAATTGATGCAGGGGCTTTTAGAAAAAAATCAGTTAAAAGTGTAAAATTAGGTGAAAATGTTAAAAATATAGGTGAACAGGCTTTTTATAGAACATATGACCTTGCATCATTTGTTTCAAATAAAAAATTAGCATATATTGGAGACAAAGCGTTTGCAAACTCAACATTAAAGAAATTTGCTTTTGATACAAAACCAAAAATGGGAGAGAAAGTATTTTCTAGAAATTCGAGTATTACATATTCAAAAGGTCTGAAAAAGGCGGGTACATCAATTGAATTTGCAAAGTTGCGCAAAAAGAAATACACAATAAGATTTGCAAAAGTAAATGGAGCTACAGGATATGAAGTTAAGTTCAAAAGTGCAAAATACAAAAAAACATTTACGACCAAAAAGAATGTGTTTACTAAAGCAGTTTCAAAAAATGATGTAAATAAAATGGGCATCACGAATGGAATAGAAGAAGATGGAACATGGACAGCAGGTACTGTAATGGTAAGACCTTATAAAGTAGGTAAAAAGAAAAAAATCTATGGGAAATGGTCAACAAAAACATTAGTTTTATATTACGAATAACAGACTATGAAGTAGAATAGGCAATAAAACATAATAAGTATAAAAGCGTAATAAGCTAAAACATAATAAAAAGTAACAAAAAACAAAAAATAAGATAAAATATGATGCCTACGGATTGTTCCGTGCTGCGCACTATCACAATCCTACCCAATATTCGCATATCGCGGGAATTATCCCGCTTTTATGCTCA
>ERZ791607.633-NODE-633-length-31729-cov-2.976006_pt1 | contig 31729 bp, 35 predicted proteins | sample MGYA00509964_ERZ791607 | MGnify/ENA primary metagenome ERZ791607 (study PRJEB30046, sample SAMN00791907) | human gut metagenome | study: EMG produced TPA metagenomics assembly of the A metagenome-wide association study of gut microbiota in type 2...
ATTTAGAACATGTTTTCATCGTGTAATATCCCCCTTATCATATTATTTAAATGCATATTAATGGTTTATTCATCAGGAATAAGAATATTTAATTTGTCTATATCATCAGCCATTGATTTGTCAGTTTCATTAAAACTTTGCGTATATGTAGAAATATTGCCCGAAGGGTTTATTACAAGTCCCACAAATTGGTTGTATGTGTCATAAGCCTTTTCCATTGCATCATAACATTTTTCAAGCCCCTCAGGTGGATTTTGAAGCTTCCCATAATATTCAGCAATGTTTTCTTTGGCACTTTTTAATTGCGATATTTTAACAATAAAATCTTCATCGCTATACAAATTTTCTATTGCTGAATTAAAGTCGGAGTAAAACTCCATATCACCTTTATAATTCTCGCGTTTTGTATACTCATCTGTATTTATATCATGCTTTTTAAATATACAATTATACCAAACATCATGTAGAAGACCACCCGCTTCCTCTGCCATACGTGCATTTATAAGCAAGGCTACACTCATAGCTTTCATATCCTCAATATACTGTGCACGGATTTGTTCTGCCGATTCTCTTTCATTTTTATTTTTATTTGACATTATAGTAATTGCTGCCACAATTGCAATTACAATTGCACAAATAACCACTACAATAATGACTAAAACTTTCTTGCTAGGTTTTCTTCTTGTCAATGTATTATTTTCACTCATTTGTACATCAATATCGTTCTGCCCCTCTAATTGATTATTTGTTGTTACTGGGAAGCCACAATGGGGGCAGTTAACCGCTTTATCGGATATTTCATTTTCACATTCAGGACAATTAATTAAAGCCACAATAAATCACTTCCATATATGTTATAATATAAAGATAATAACATATATAGCGAGGTAATTCAATTCGCAATATCGACAATAAAAATTGAATTTTTTGTCAATAAGTGACAAATTGTGGCTAAATTATTAACAAGTTAGAAAAGTAAAATATTTCCAGGAATTAAATTTCCTATTGACATATTAGAACAGCTGTTCTATAATATAGATATTAAAACATATGTTCCGTTAAGGAGGATTTTAAAATGACTAAACAAGAACGAATTATCATGACCGATAAATTGATAGAAATGCTTAACAGAATTGATGAGATAAATACAATTCTATCAAAAGAATCTAAATCACAGGTAACTACTTCTGCCTGTTCCTCAATTCAAGCTCTTTCTTCCAAAGAAGAAATTCTACGTATTTAAATAATTCTAAAAATTCATCATCTGAAAGCTTTTCTATTTCTGGTCTTAAGGCTTCCCATCTACTTGGGGAGTCTTTTTTATTATCGGGGACATCGTCCAGATCATCAATAGTGCAGCCAATTGCCTTACAGATAGCTTGGATAGTGTCTAATTTTGGATTTGTGTTATTACCTGATGTTATTTTATCAATGTTACTTAAAGTTATTCCAGTAATTTCTGCTATTTTTGCATTTGTTAATCCGCTGTTTTTCTTAAATTCATTTAATTTACGAGTATTCAATAAATCACCTTCTTTTTGTTTATTATACAGTATCAATTTTAAATTGTCAATAAAAAACATCAAAATAAAGAAGTTTTTTTCTTGAAACCGCTTGACAACCTCAATTTAATGTGGTATAATCACATTGTAAACATCAAACAATTGATGTTGGAAAGGAGGCTTTGTTATGAAAAATGCTCCTTGTTTTCCGGTTTTGGAATCTGAGATTGCGAAACGAGGCATTAAGAAAAAAGATATTGCAGAAGTGTTACAAATTTCGCCGCGATCTTTCAGCCAAAAAATAACGGGCAAAGTTGATTTTTGGTATAAAGAAGTTTGCATTATTCAGAATACTTTTTTTAAAGACATTACAAAGGATAGTCTTTTTAAACGAAATTCTGATAGCAATTTGTCATAACGAAAGGAGAAAATTTACATGGAATGTAAAAAAAACTCCGCTATGGAAAGCGGAGCAAAACAAACTGACTTGAAAGTCGCATTAGCAGACTTCAAAGAAGAAAAAGAAATTGAAGCTACAAGCATTGAGGAAATCTATTTGAATGACAGAGAGCTGTTTGAGAGTTTCCGAAAATTAATACGCTTTAGCTCATACATTGGGTTTGATATTGATGTTCTCATTACCGTATATGGTTACTTCAGTGTAGATGACAATATTCCGCAAGAACCGTTGTTAAAAATGTTTAAGCTTTTATTTCAAATAAGAGAGAGTGCGGAATTACTGTCTCTAGAACTTCAAGAAACACAAGACCGTCTTAAAGAGAATAGCGGAATCCTTTCATCTCTAAGGAGTGCGTTTGAAGAAAAAGAATGTTAGATCATAAGTTCTCTTTAACATATTGTTCCCCTTTTTCAGTAAGAGAAAGGCGGTAAGTGCTAAGAGGAGAAGTTGTTTTAATTACATACTTTTTATCTTTCAAATAGTCTACATCATTTCTTAAAGTAAGCATATCAATTCCAACCTCGGTACCATCAGAATCAAACTGATAAGGACCGCCGAAATTTTGATCGTAATCATAAATTTGTTTAAGTAATTTTTCGCGTGATTCTTTCACTATTTATCACCCCCATCCTAATTATTTAGAATTATTATACCATTTATGGAAATAAATGTCAATATTAGGGTGAAAAGAAATAACAACACAAAATCAGCGTGAGAAAGGAGAAAGAATGAATAAACTTGAAATCGACACTGAAAAAAACAAGTTTCTTTTGAACGGCAAACCAATCAAAAACGCAACAGAAATCACAGTCAAGTTCACTCCAAACCGTTTGCCGGAAGTAAAATTAACTGTGATAAGCAAGTTGGCTGTGAAAATGGACAATTGCAATTTAAACCAACTAGGAGGAAATATGGATGTGTCAAAAGAAGAAAGAGAAAAAGCTAAAGCCACTGCTATTAAAATTCTCGAACAATTTCAAAGCAATGGCTTAACGGAGAAGGAAGTTAAACTGACTGTTTTTTGGCTAAAGTCAATTTCAGATGATATTATGGCAGCAAATCAGTTTAAAAACAATTTTTCTCTTCCAAAGATTTAATAATCCACTTATATGCACATTCATAAGCTGTCCCAAATTCAAAAAGATGTGTTTCATCAATTTCGAACTCTGAATGTTTGGCTGCGTATGAATTTGTAACATAAGCAACAGTTAAATCGTGTGCACGTTGTTCAATGTCTGTCATGTGTTTCACCTCGCTTTCTATATGAATTATACCATAATTTGAAGTGAGGGACAAGAAATCAAGTCAACGTAATAAGAAAGGAAAATGTTATGGTAACGCCAAGAGGATGTGATAGCGCAAAAGTTATTTCTGTTATTGTGACAAGGGCTTTAAAAGGCTCAGGAACAGAAAATGACCCCGTGCGAGAGGTCATTCAGTATTGGGATTTTGACGGCAATCTTTTAGCCGAACACGATAGTGTTAATGAGAGGTTTTGACGGTATCTTCATACAGTTAAAACAATGATGATTGTAATTTAATCGGAAAGGAGAAAATCGTGGCAAGATATAACACCCTTGACGAATTATTAGAGGGGACAGTTGGAAAAGAATTTTTAGTGCCTGCGGATATTTCGGGCATATTAAAATGCGATCCGTATTTGATAACGCTCATGGCAAAAGACGAAAACGAGAGAAAGAAATTGGGATTTCCGGTTGTGGTAATAAAGAGCAGAACTAAAATACCTAAAGAGCCATTTGTAAAATATTGTAGGGGCATGTTTATGATTGACAAAAATGAACTTGAAGAATTACAGTCTCTCTATAGTTTATTAATGGAAATGAAATCACAAGGTAAAAACAAGGAGGAATAACCAATGAACACATACCAAAAAAGCGTGACGATATGCTTGTGCATAAGAGTACATATCTTGATGTACCGAAAAGCTGGTTGGGAGAACAATTTTTTTTGGAAGCGAAGTATCTTAAAAAGCTACATATTAATCAGTATAATCACGAATATCTCGGTGAAGTGACGGGAACAGGCGGTGAAATTTTTGATAATCTTGAAGTTGTAAAACTTAGCGATGAGGAAGTAAAAAGTTTCGACAATATTAAATGCGGTGTCGATTTCGGTTTCGCGGCAGATCCGTTTGTGTATGTGGTGTGTTTTTATCACAACAATAAGTTGTTTATCTTTGACGAAATTTACGCGAAAGGGATGACAAATCACAATGCGGCTGAAAAGATTTTTGAAAAAGGGTTTGCTAATAAATTGATTGTATGCGACAGTGCCGAGCCGAAAAGCATCAATGATTTGCGAATGTTCGGTTTGCGTGTCCGCGGTGCAAGGAAAGGTCCGGACAGTATCGAGTACGGTATCAGATTTTTGCAGAGTCTTGAAAAAATCGTGATTGATCCCGAAAGGTGTCCGAATGTCGCAAGAGAATTTTCGGAATATGAGCTTGAACGCGATACGGACGGTGAATTTAAGTCGGTTTATCCCGACAAGAACAATCACACCATTGATGCGGTGCGTTATGCACTTGAGGACGAAATCACAAAGAAAAAAGCGAGGGTAATTAAAAGGAGTGAACTTGATTTATGATAATTGACGAGGATATTTTAAAGGACGGTATAGACGAGGTATTGCTTGCTAAGCTGATTGAGAAACATTCGCTTGAACAGGAGCGATACGAAAAACTTTACAACTATTATATCGGCAAACACGCAATTTGTGAACGCAGACGTTCAAGCGACAATATCGCGAACAACAAAATTGTGTGTAATCACGCGAAGTATATCGTGGATATTGCAAAAAGCTATCTTGTAGGCAATCCTGTGGCGTACAGCTGTTCGGACGGATACGATATTGAGGCGGTTAAAAATTGCTTTGCCGTTCAGGATATGCCGAGCTTGGACGCGGAATTTGAAAAGACAATGAGCATTTTCGGTAAAGCTTATGAATTGGTTTATGCGGACGAGCAATCACAGCCGAAAAGTGTATGCTTGCCGCCGAGCAACACGTTTATTGTATACGGTGCGGGCGTTGGCGAAATTCCGCTGTACGGCATACATTATTACAAAAAGCGTGACATTGACGGCGCGGTTACGGGTGTTTGCTGTATTGTGTGTGACAGGGAGATGATTTATACATATGAAAACACTGCGGACAGTTTTTTGCATATGACTATGACTAATTCTCAGCACCACTATTTCGGTAAAATGCCTATGGTGGAGTATCGCAACAACGAAGAAAAGCAAGGTGATTTTGAACAGATGATTCCGCTGATTGACGCTTACAATATTTTGGAGTCGGACAGAGTTAACGACAAGGAACAGTTTGTTGACGCATTCTTATTCCTTACCGGTATCGACCTTGACAGTGAGCAGGCGAAGAAACTTAGGGAAGAACGCATTTTGATGGGATATGAGGGTGCGGCGGCTCAATATCTTTCAAAGGTTATGTCCGAAAGCGATATTGAAGTGTTAAAGGACAGTCTGAAAAGCGATATTCACAGATTTTCTATGATTCCCGATTTATCAGACCAGACGTTCGGTACAAATTTATCAGGTGTCGCGATTAAGTATAAGCTTATGGGTTTTGAACAGCACGTCAGAAACAAGGAGAGATACTTTACGAAGGCTTTAAAACAGAGATTTGAATTGTATGTTAATTTTCTGTCGCTAAAAGGTGCTATGGAGTATGTGCCTATACATCGCATTGATGTTGTGTTTACGAGAAATTTGCCTGTTAATGAGTTGGAGATTTCACAGATGGTAAACAACTTAGTCGGTATTGCATCAAGCGAAACTCTTTTATCACAGCTTTCATTTGTGGGCGATCCGAAGGAAGAGGCACAGCTTGCCGCAAAAGAAAAAATGCTTGGCGAAAAATTAAAATATGTACAGGAATAATTCAAGAATAAAAAACATAGTGATTTATTTTAATGTAAAGAAAGGAAAAAAGTATGGACGAAAAGAAGAAGCAGGGGACACTAAACGGTGACACGAAAAACGAAAACGGGGGACACAAAAATGATGAACTGAAAAATCTCATTGCAGGCTATGTTGCGGAGGCGATTAAAAACGAAAAAGCAACGTGGGAAAAAGATTTTTCAGACAGAATCGTATCGGAAAGAGAGGACGCCGCGAAGATGGCTACAATGTCGGCAGAGGACAGAGCAAAGGCTGAAATGGACAAAAGACAAAAGGATTTTGAAAATGAAAGACAGCAGTATGTATCCGAAAGAGCCGAATTTGAGGCGGCAAAGGAATTGGCGGCTCAAAATCTGCCTGTGAATTTCGCAAGAATGGTTGCAGATGCAGACAAGAACATTATGGCGGAAAATATCGAACGCTTTAAAGCAGAATATATGAAAGCAATCGAAAGCGGTTTATCCGAAAGATTAAAGGGTGTTCCGCCGAAAATTTCAAGAGAAAAAGAAAATTTGACAGACCCGTTTTTAAGCGGTTTGGGAATGTAATAAATAACGTGATTATGAAAGGATGAATACAATGGCTATAAATTATGCAAGCAAGTATGCTCAAAAAATCGATGAAAAATTCGCAAGAGAGTCTATGACTTCGGCAGCGGTAAACAATGATTACGACTTTGTCGGTGTTAAGACGGTAAACGTATATTCAGTGCCTACCGCAGAGATGAACGACTATTCGGTATCAGGCACAAGCAGATACGGTACACCTCAGGAAATCGAAAACACTGTACAGGAAATGACTATGACGCGTGACAGAAGTTTCACGTTCACTATTGACAGGGGGACATATAACGATACTCAAATGTCAAATGCGGCAGGTGCGGCACTTCAAAGACAAATCAGAGAAGTGGTTGTGCCTGAAATCGACAAGTACCGTTTTGGAAAAATTTGCGAAGGGGCAAAAACTACCGTTACGGGTAAGGTGACAAAGGCAAATGCGTATGACGTATTTTTGACCGGTGCAACAACTCTTATTGAAAATAATGTTCCGCTTGTCGGAAGTTGTGCATTTGTATCAAGTGATTTTTACAAGAACATCAAGGAGGATTCAAGCTTTATCAGAAACGGCGATATGTCGCAGGAAATTTTGATTAAAGGTCAAGTCGGAACGATTGACGGTATTCCGCTTATCGTTGTGCCGAAGTCTTACTTCCCTGAAAACGTTGAATTTATTATCACAAATCAAGCCGCAACGACTTCTCCGGTTAAATTGTCGGAATACAAAATCCACGATAATCCGCCGGGAATCAACGGCTGGCTGGTTGAAGGCAGAGTGTATTATGACGCATTTGTGCTTGAAAATAAAAAGAGTGCGATTTATGTGTTTAAAACTGCCGAATAAGAATAGGTCAGAAAGGCTGTGTTGAAAATGGGGGACACTAAAAATGAAATTCTTGATGCGGTGAAATTACTGCTCGGAATTAAAGACAATGATAAGGACGGTGTTCTTATGCTTTTGATTGAGGATACTGTTAATTCTGTGCTGACGTACTGTCGTATTGATGTTCTGCCAAGACAGATTGTGAGCTTTATTCCGACACTTACGGTCAAGAGATATACGGCAAATCAAAATGGCGGTGTTAAGTCGGTTACGGAGGGTGAAAGAAAGGTCGAATACTCTGACGACAACTATGATTATTTGAAAGAATATGCAATACGTCTAAAGCCGTTTGTCAGCAGGAAAGTTAAAGTGCCGTCGGAGGTGATTGCTGATGATAAATCCGTTTGAACGATTTTATGACACCGAAATCGAGGTGTACGAAGTCGGTGAAAATACATATGAAAAAAAGGGTGAAAAAACACTTTTGGGGAGTGTTGTGTGTGATATTCAGCCATATGAAAATGAACTCGAAAACCGTATATACGGTTTGACCGAAAATAAAAAATATAAAGTATTCTGCGACAAAACAGATCTTATAAAAGTAGGCAGATATGCTAAATTCGGTGACGAATTTTTTGAGATTATAAAGGCTGAATGTTGGAATTTCGGTATGACGGCGATGATGCGGAGTGAGAAAAATGCAGATTGATATTAATTATGATAACGGACTTTCGGATATTGCAAATAATATAGAAAATAATTTTGCGGATATAATCGGTCAGGGTGCTCAAACGGTATGTGAAAGTGCAAAAAGTCTTTGCCCTGTCGATACGGGACGGCTGCAGTCGTCAATTAATGTACAGTCCGGCGGAAATACGGCGGTTATATCGGCTGATACGGAATATGCGGTATTTGTTGAATTCGGTACGTCAAAAATGGCGGCACAGCCGTATCTTGTGCCGGCACTTTTATCAAACACGCAAGCAATATTGTCTGCAATCGCAGAGGCGATAAAGGGGTGATTATATGATTGATATTAATGCGGAGGCTGAAAAGTCACTCAGTGATGTTAAATGCAAGGCGGTATTTCAATACCCGAAAAATTTTAATAATCTGCCGATTATAAGTTATTATACGGTGACGGAGTGCGGCGGATTTTATGCCGACAATGACGAGAGTGTTCAAGACGGGCATATTCAAATTGACATATGGGCGGAAATTCCGAAAGAATGCAGTGATTTGGCGGCAGAGGTCAATGAAGTAATGACAAAGGACAGTTGGGTGAGGGAGATGTCTATGGACGTTCCCGAAAATGATAAAAAAATATATCATAAGACAATGAGATTTCAGAAGTATTTTACGTTATAAAAATATATCTCTTTAAGACAAAATATGAAAAAACGGAGGGAAAATTATGAACAAGAAACCTTTACCTACAATAGGTGTGGACAAGTATACTTTCTTTAAAGTGAATGAGGACAGCGTTAGCGGAACGGAATACGGAGAAGCGTATAATTTGAAAGGAACGGTTGAAATTGCACCGACCGACAGCGGCGGCAGTGATGTTTTTGATGCGGACAACGGTGCGTATGAGGCGTCAAGCTATATCGAAAAATTGGGACACGATATTACAAATGCCGATATTCCGCCAGAGGTTGACGCAATGTGGCGTGGATTGACACGCAAAAACGGTGTAGTTGAAGTCGGAAACGATGTTAAAACAGTATATTTCGGAGTGGTATGGAGAATTTTGAAGTCCGATGGCTCGTACCGTTATGTAAGATACTACAAGGGTTCATACAGTTTTGCATCGAACGTTGGGGGAAAGACAAAACCGTCAAGCGGAAGTATTGACAAGCAAACCGCTAAGGCAACATACACGGCGGTACAACGTGATTTTGACAACAATTATTATGCGTATTTTGATGAAAGCGATTTGCCGTCAAATATAACAAGAGATGAATTTGAAAACAAGTGGTTTACGGATATGAATTACTATCCGCAGGAAATATAAGGAGAAAATTATGCAACATATATTAACATTTGTAAAAGATAAGATTAAATACGTTTCAAAGCCGTTTGACTTTGAGGCGATGTGCATTATTAATGACGCACATAATGATGAAAATAAGAAAGGTCCGCTCAGCATTTGCAGAGATGCACTGGACTATATGTTTGAGGGTACGGACGCAACTCAGGATATTATCGATTCCGTTGACGTGAACGAACGTGCAAAGATGTGTCTTGCGCTTTGGGGTTTTTACGTTGACGCTCTTTCTTCAAAAAACGAGTAACGTCAGGCGGCAGCGGGGTGCTTAGGGACATCTATACGATGTTCCTAACGTACCACCACATACTGCCTGACGAAGTTGGCAGACAAAATCCGTGGGTACTGTTTAAAATGCTTGACGGATTGAATGAAGATACAGAGGATTACGATAACGAACATTTGAGAATGTTTTACGGAGAGGAGGTATAGTTATGGCAGAGGCGGCTAATTTATCGGTCAGCATAACGGGTGACGCGTCGGGACTTATAAATGCTTTGGCAACGGCACAAAATGCACTTGTTACACTTAATTCATCGGCAGGAAAAATAATGAGTGAATTTGACGGCAAAAACGCAAAAATCAATATTACCGCAGTTGACAATACCGCAAGCGGTGTGAGTTCGGCAAGAGCAAGTATAAACAGTTTGAAGGACAGAACAGTCAATGTTACCGTGAAGTACAATGTACAGGGAATGCCGAAACTGGCAGACGGAACACAATATGCAAAAAGCGGTTTGGCGGTTGTAAATGATGAAAGGGGCGTAAGTGATCCGCGTGAGCTTATCGAGCATAACGGGCGACTTATGATGTTTGGCGGGCGTGATGTGCTTGTTCCGCTGTCGCAAGGTGACAAGGTTTATACGGCTGACGAAACAAAGGCGATAATGAACGGTATGGGTATTCCGCATTATGCGTCCGGCAAAAACAATGAAATGTTTGAAATTAAAAAGGCTGATTTAAACCATTACAAAAAAACAAACGATGTATCTCCGACAGAGGAATTAAGGCTTTGGAATGAATTGATGGAGCAATTCAGTTATGACAACGAGGTTGTGAAAGAAATTCAAGAGGAGATTTTCGCGTCGCAGAAGAAAATTTGGAAAGAAGAAAAAAAGGCGAGCGAAACCGCACTTTCAGACTACAAAAAACATTCCGATGCTTGGATTAAATATCAGGTGCAAGTGAATGATATGGGTGTTGACGAGCAGATTGAATCGTACAAAAGACAGCTTTATACCTATAATGCGATGGTGTCGGAAATGGTTACGTCAACCGCATATTCGGCAGAGGAAATTAAAGAAATTTGGGAGGATTTCTATGAGTACAAAGCCGATGTCGATTTGAAAATCGGCAAGCTTGAGAATGAAAAGAATTATGCCGTTTATGAAAAGTGGAAAAGTGACGCAAAGAATTGGAAAAATATCCGCGATACATATGATGATTGGAACGAAACAGGCGACAGTCATATTCAGTTTTACGAACGCAGTATTGAACGTATTCAGAAAATGTATGACGGCGGTTTTGTAGGTTGGCAGGAATACAGTGACGATACTATGTATGCGGTTTTGAATTTGTATAATGCAAAAATCGAGGCAACGGACGCACTTCTTGATAAGCAAAAGGAATACATAAATAATCTGAAAGAACAGTTTTCAAGTGAAGAAAAGGCACTTGGCACGAAGTGGGAGGTTGAGGACAGGAACGAGTCGAAGTCCGAAATATCGCACAAATTGAGCATATATAAAAATGCGGTTACTCAAAAAGGTATGGATACATACAAATCTTTGCAGGAGCAGATGAAAAAGATAAAACGTGAAGAGGAAATGTACAAATTACAAAAAACACATACCGCAACTTTAACAAGTCTTGAAAACAGTTATGATACCGTTGAGGCAAATAAGAAATATCTTCTTGCAACTATCGAAAAAAACGGAATGAATATAGAAAAAATCGTGAAAAGCGTGAATTTTGACGTAAAAAATATGCAAAGTGTGATTACATCGTTGTTCAATCAGACTATAAGTGCAATAAAGTCGATTAAGGTATCGTCAAATTCTTATTCTGACAACAGAAATATCAGCATAAGAGGAGACAGCCGGGATATTTTGAACGCACTTCAAAACAGAGTCGGACTGGCTGTATCATACGGTAATTACAATTAAAGGGGGATTATATGAGGAATGGTTTTATATTTAAAGACCGTCATTCTTCCGATTTCGGTGTGACGGTGAGGACTAAATCAAGACCGATATTGCCGAGCGTAAAAGAGAATATTGTCGATTTGCCGTACCGTGACGGCGGATATGATTTTTCAAAAGCTAATCCTTTCGGACGTGAGTTTTATAATGACAGGATATTCACGGTTACGTTTAACATATATGCCGATAATCTTGCGGAAATGCAGAGGAAGCTGTCTTTGCTTTCTCTGTGGCTTTGCGGTGAGGGTGAGTTGATTTTTGATGATATGCCATTTTCAAAATGGCGGGGAAAAGTGTCGGACGAGGTTATATATATGCCTGAACACAGTGGTCATAAGGCGGTTATGGAGGTGTCGTTTAGGGCAGAACCGTTTTGTAAATGTATTTTTGATACGGAAGGCCCGGCTTTGGGAATGCCTTTTATGTTAGGTGCAAATATACCTATTGATATTTCGTGTTTGTTTAAATTTAATATTTCCGGCAGCGGTGATATAAGTGTATACAATTTCGGTGACAGACCTGTAAGACCGATTGTAAAGCTTGGAGCGAGTGCAAGAAATGTAACGCTGTCTATGAACGGTAAATCGCTTGCGTTTATGTCAAACGGTCAGACAACGATTGATTTTGAAAAACAAAATGTCAAAAATACAAGCGGAAATATATTGGTGTCGGGTGAGTTTTTTGAATTTCAGTCGGTAAGAAACAAACTTCATATCGTAAATTCAAACAGTCAAAATATGACGGCCGAAATTTCATATACGCCGTATTTTATGTACGGTGAACATTTTGACGACTTGGAATGGGGGTGACGGAAATGCTTAGAATATTACCGTATAACAGTGTTACGTTTGACAAGGGTATTGTAATCGGTGACGCATATGATGTGCGTGTTACGTATGAAATAAACGGTGAACGCAGGCTTGATTTTTCGCACCCGATAAATGAAAAGTCGGAAATTATAAGTGAAAATAAAATCGTTGTATGCGAGGGTCAGGCATACAGAATTATAAAGGTGTTAAAAACAATCGGTGAAAAGAATTTTATTGCGGCGGAATGCAGTCACGTCTACAATGCGGACGCGTCGAACATACATATTCAAAATATTCCCGATTTAATCGGAAAAACTCCGTCTTATGTTTTGGGGCAGATATTTAAAAATACGAAGTTTTCGATTATGACGGACAGTGAATTGACAAAAGTCGGATTGAAACGAGTTGATTACAGCGGTTTTAAAGTTGATTTCTTTTCTATGGATAAGACCAATCCGTATGAGGCGGTTAAGGCTCTTATCGAAAACTGCGGTAAGGGCGAGATTTATGCCGACAATTACAAGATTGCCCTTGTGGAGCGTATAGGCGGTGAAAGCTGTTTAAGGCTTGACCTTTCAAAGAATATGAAAGATATTTCGATAGAAAGGGATATAACCGATATGGTGACGAAGTTGTACCCTTACGGAAAAGATGACGCACATATCGGAAGTGTGAACAGCGGAAAGCAGTATATTATAAGTGAAAACGCGGATATTTACGGTGTTCGTGAGGGGTATCGTGATTATACCGATTATATTGAACCGAGTAAAATATTAAGACGCGCACGGTGGGAGTTTGACAGTGAAAATGAGGAAAGAATTGACGTGCCTTGTGTTAATATAACAGGCGGATATTCTGATATTTCAAAGCTGGCGGATTATGCGGACGAGAAAATTAATATCGGTGATACGGTGACTGTAATCGACTGCGGAAACGAGATTAGAGAACGCGTCATAAGGCTTGAATATTATCCTTATCAAAGTGACGATACCGTTATATCTGTCGGCAGGGTAAAAAAGGATTTGTTTTTCTATCTTGAACAAATAGGAACTCTTGCAAAACGTTACAAAAAAGTATCGACAACAGGCGGTAAAGTCAAGGCAAAATCGGTAAGCGGTGTTATTTCACAGTCCGGAATGAAAATAAACGGTGAAAACGGTACGGTTTCGCTGTTATCTGATATTATTGAGGTGTCAACGGACGGTGACGTAAAAACGCAGATTGGAAATGTGAACGGTCAGTTTGTGTTTAATATTACGGACAACAACGGCAATTCGGCTGTGAATATTACGGACAAGGGCAATATGAATTTTAAGGGTGATTTTGAAACGGAAAAATTGAGTGTGGGGGATAATGTTATTACGCAGGACAGTAACGGTATGTTGTGTATTAACGGTAAAAGGATATTGGTGGAAGGAGAATAAGAATGAAATTAGATTTTAATTTTGACGGAAAAACTTTGCTGAAAAAATGGTGGCAACAGGTGAAATCGAATTTTCAGACGGTGCAGGATGAATGTAATACGTTAGAGGATAATTTGAGTGAAGAAATAAATCAACGTGTGAATTTAGGTAATGATTTGACTGATAAAATAACAAAGGAAACGTCGGACAGAAAGACGGCAGACAGTTCGATTGAGGGCAAAATTTCAACCGAAATATCGGACAGAAAGAAAGCGGACAGTTCGCTTGAAATCAAGATTTCAGACGAGGTAAATTCGCGTCAAGAGGCAGATGATGAATTGAGCGGTCGTATCGAATATGAAAAAATGGAGCGACAGGCAGATAATGAAGAAAACAAGTCAAGATTTTTTGAAAAAGCAGACAAAACCGAGTTGTACGGAAGAGAAAAGAATATTACGCATAAGATAACGCACAGTCTGAAAAAGGCTGATTTTATTATAAACATAAATGCAGGAAACGGAAACGGTACAGTAACGATAAACAGCTTACCTGTGCAGACTAAAATTTTTAGGGACGGACGTGCATATATACAAACAGCACCGATTTCTGCCTCGTTTTCGGCGGAAAAAGGTGAAGAAGGAGAAAAGTGGATTAATTTGTTATATGACTGCGATAACGGTACATTGGGCTTGGAAGTTACGGAACAGCCTGAATCGGGTAATGTTGCAAAGATGAATGTAACATATATGAAAGCGGAAGTTGCCGAAATATATGCGGGTATAATCAGATTTGAAGGATTGAACACGCTTGACGCTCTCAAAACGAATAACAGAGATTCGTTTGTTGGGGCAATAAATGAACTTGTAAGCGGAAAAGTCGGTGCGAATGATATTGTAAATGGTAAAGATGCAAGTTATCGTGTGACGGATTTGCTGAAGTGGGTTGCCGAAGGCTTAGAAAAAAGTAATTCGGTTAATTATCCGGGGCTTGACTATATAATCAGCGATGTTTATGAAATGTATAATGCACTTTGCAGTTATGGTTTCCAAGAGCCGATCGAGGTTGTAAAAACGGTGGCGGAGTTAAAAAATCAAGCTGAAAATAAATAAAACGGAGGAATAATTTATGGATAAGATTTTTAATTGGACAAGTACGGTTATCGGAATTGTGGGCGGATATTTCGCCGCGATTTTCGGTCAGTGGGACAGTATTTTGTGGGCGCTGTTAGTGATAATGGTGCTTGACTGTTTAACGGGTGTTATTAAAGCAATTTATACAAAAACAATGTCAAGTGAGATTGGGTTTAAAGGATTACTCAAAAAGATTACTATATTAATTATAGTAGCACTTTCAAATGTTCTGCAACAGATTACAGGTGACAATGTTGCAATTCGGGAAATAGTTATTATGTTTTACGTGGCGAATGAGGGTATAAGTGTGTTGGAAAATGTGGCGGTGATTTACCCGCGAATGCCAAAAGCAATAAAGGATATATTGCTCCAAATTCGTGACAGTAACAGTGCGGACAGTGAGTGAATATAATATATGGGGAGTGAGATATATGATAGTAGGAATAAATTGCGGACACACTGTCAGCGGTACAGTCGGCAGCGGTGCGGTCGGATTCCTTAACGAAAGCAACGAAACGCGCCGAGTCGGTTATAAAGTAATGGAGTATCTCAGGGCAAAAGGTGTTACGGTGGTTGATTGCACTGATGATTATTCTTCTACGGTAAGCGGAAATTTGAAAAAGATTGTTGATAAAGCAAATGCACAGCCGCTTGATTTGTTCGTTTCTATACACTTTAACAGCGGCGGCGGCAGAGGAACTGAGGTTTATACCTATAACGGAGAAGTTTTTAAACAAGCGGAGCTGGTATGTGAAAATATGGCGGAGCTTGGGTTTATAAACAGAGGTATAAAAAACGGCTCAAATTTGTATGTCATTCGCAGAAGTAATGCGAGGTCAATGCTTATAGAAGTGTGCTTTGTCGACACTAAATCGGACGCGGATTTATATAATGAAGTCGGTGCAGACAGAATTGCCGAGGCAATAAGTGACGCGATAGTCGGCGAAAAAATGGAGGAGGAACTTACAATGTCACAATATGAAGAATTAAAACAAATGATTTCGGAACAGACTGCAAGAGTTGATGTTTTGCAGAATGAGGTTTACAAAATCGAAAATCCTATGATTTATAATTATATTGATGATAATATGCCCGACTGGGCAAAAGAGGCTGTTCGGTGGTGCGTGGATAACGGTATAATTGTCGGCACCGGCAGCGGATTGGGGCTTGATGATACAAAACTTTGGACCTGCGTAGTGATGTATCGTTTGTCAAAAACATTGAAATAATAAATATAGCTGCCGATAAATTTGTCGGCAGCTAAAAAAATGAACAAATCTTTATAAAAATTAGTAAAATATCTTGACATATCTATGTAAAATAAGGTATAATAGATATTGTTGTACAAACAGTGTATAACTGAGTCCATCAAGTCCGTTTTTAGAATTGACTTGCCGGAGGGAGGGGAAACAATGTCTGAAGTAAGAGTAAAAGATAATGAATCATTAGATAGCGCACTTCGCAGATTCAAGCGTCAATGTGCTAAGTCAGGTGTCATGTCTGAAATCAGAAAGCGTGAGCACTATGAAAAGCCAAGCGTAAAGCGTAAAAAGAAATCAGAAGCTGCAAGAAAAAGAAAGTTCTAATTTTTAATTAGCAACATAAGGAGATGACGATAATGTCTTTAAAGGAAAAATTAGCAGAAGATCTAAAATCGTCAATGAAAAACAAAGACACTGTACGCAAAAATACAGTACAACTTGTCCGTACTGCAATATTGCAGGTTGAAAAGGACAACAAAGTAACTCTTGATGACGAGGATATTTTGGAGGTAATTGCAAAGCAATTAAAGCAACGCAAGGACTCTCTTCCTGAATATGAAAAGAGTGGCAGAGAGGATTTAATCTCTCAGTTAAAACAGGAAATGGAATGCTTGATGGAATATCTTCCTAAACAGCTTACAGAGGACGAGCTACGTCCGATTGTAGAAGAAGGCGTTAAAGCAGTAGGCGCAACCTCCATGAAAGATATGGGTAAGGTTATGGAATACGTTATGCCGAAAGTTAAGGGAAGAGCAGACGGAAAAGCAGTCAGCACGATTGCTAAAAGTTTGTTTAACTAAAAATATTACAGAGAGAGCTTCGGCTCTCTCTTATATTTCATTTTTGCTGGTGTAGCTCAGTTGGCAGAGCAACTGATTCGTAATCAGTAGGTCGGGGGTTCGACTCCCCCCATTAGCTCCAATCGGAACAGGTTATGCTTGTTTCGATTTTTTTGTGCAAACAAATCAAAAAGCACGACTGTATCAGACGTGCTTTTTGTCTTTAAAGATTTTCTTTAAAATAATTTTCCAGAACATTTGCGGCTTCAGTTTCGTCGTTACCTTCAACTTTGACAGTAACGAAATCACCTTTACTGATGCCAAGACAAGTTATTGTAAAAAGTCTTTTTAAGTTTTCAATTCTCTGGTTATATTCAATGCTAATGTTCGACGTAAAATTTTGTGCTTTTTGTACGAGTTTGCCGGCACATCTGGCGTGAAGTCCGTGTTCACCTTGAATTGTATAAGAAAATTGTTTCATGGTAAAAACCTCCTATCCTTCGGAAATATCAATATGATTATTTCCAGATACGTTATTTCTATACCCGGCGGTATAAAAATAAATGCACAACTTTGTACATTGGCTACATTATATCACAGTCGATTGATTTGTCAACAAAATGAATAATAATACCATTAAATAGATAAAAAATCCGATTAATACGAAATATTTTTTATGAAAAGTGAAAGAAAAAATAACCATTAAATGTATTAATGGTTATATGTTTACAGGATATAATATAATAAAACATCAAAAATATGTATATTTTGAGGATATATCCTTAATATATTTTAAATATTTTTCGGCTTCAGACTGCGGAGAAAGGATTTTTACACCTGTTCCGAGTCCTGCAAGCCAACCGTAAAACTGTGAACTGATATTTACATTTAATTTGGCAACGAACGTATTTTCGGTATTTGAGTTTAAAATAATATCCTTGCCGAATCTATCCATAACAACACCGATAAGGTTGTTGTCAAATTCAATTTCGAGTGTGTTTTCGTCACCTGCAAACATACCGAATGTTCTTTTTGAATAGTTTCCTATATCGAATTTGCTGAATTGGTCATCGCCGTCACGTTTTTCGGCGGTTATTGTTATGTTAAGCATTTTGTCTACACGGTAATGGCGTATTTCTTTGCTATCATCATCAAAACCAATCAGATAGTAATTTTCATCGTCCCATACCAAAATATACGGACTTACGGTGTAATTTGCACCGTCCTTTTTCGGTTCAAGCTTTTTGGCAAGCGTCCATGAACAATATTTGAAAGTGATTTTAACATCTGAAGATATTGCGGAATGAAGTTTATCTATATTATAGAAGATACTCTCATTCATCGTCTTAATTCTGTTTGAAACAACGACTTGTCTTTGAAGCGTTTGAGCCTCATGATGGCTGGCGAGCTGTTCGATTTTGTGAATTAACTGATTTGATTTCTTTTCTGTAATGAATTTTGAAGATTGAACTGCGTCAACCAATAACTTCAATTCTGCAATTTCAAAATCTCTTGACGCAAGATAATATCCTTTCGGCTCACTTCTTCTGCTCAAAATATCGCAACCGAATAATTTAAGACGTTCAATGTCATCATAAATGCTCTTGCGTTCGGCACTTATACCTTGCTTGGCAAGTGCCGAAATAATATCATTTGCGGACATTGCGTGATTTTCGTCTGTATTTTCCTTTAACATCTGCATTATGTACAGTAATTTCAGCTTTTGATTAAATGATTTCCCCATTGCAATCCCCCCAAGTGTAATATAGATTAATGATACCACATTTTAGTAACATTTGCAATTAAAAAATGCCTTTCTCAAAGAGAAAGGCATTTTGGTTTATAGTCCAAGTTGTTTTTTGCAATCTTCAAGAACTTTTTCGATAGTCTTTTCGGCTGTTTCAAAGCTTTCTGCAAATGTGCCGAGATACAACTTGATTTTCGGTTCTGTTCCCGACGGTCTTACGATAAAGTAAGTCTTTTCGTCTGAAAGGTTGTACTTCAATACATTTGACTTCGGCAAACCTTTAAGCGGTGAAACATTGCCTTTTGTATCTTTAATTGTTTGTGATTGATAGTCGGTGTAAAGCACAACGTCCATACCTGCAACTTTTGTCGGAGGTGTTTGATGTAGATCTGTAAGTAACTGTGACATCTTTTCCATACCGTCTTTACCCGGCATTACAAATGAAACTGTCTTTTCTGAATAATATCCGTACTTCTTGTATATATCCATAAGTGCTTCGTAAAGTGACTTACCCTTTGTTTTGTAGTAAGCAGCCATTTCTGCGATAAGCATTGTCGCAACAACGCCGTCTTTGTCGCGTGCGTGAGTACCTACAAGATAACCGTAGCTTTCTTCAAAGCCTATAAGATATGTATGGTCGCCTGTCTTGGCAAACTCTGTCATTTTTTCGCCTATGTACTTAAAGCCTGTAAGCACGTTCATAATTTCGATACCGTATGAATGAGCGATTGCGGCGGCAAGCTCTGTTGTAACGATTGTCTTGATAACAACGCCGTTTTCAGGCAGAGTGCCTTTGGCTTTCTTTGATGAAAGTATGTATTCAACAAGCAAAGCACCTGTTTGGTTGCCTGTAAGTGTTCTGTATATGCCGTCGGCGTCACGAACAACTATACCGACTCTGTCACAGTCGGGGTCTGTACCGATGATAACGTCAACGTCATTTTCCTTTGCCATTTTTATAGCGATTTCAAAACCTTCCTTGTCCTCCGGATTAGGTGACTTAACAGTCGGGAAATTACCGTCCTCTGTATCCTGTTCCTTAACGACAAGCACATTTTTAAAGCCCATACGGTTAAGTATTGCCTTGATAGGTCTTGAGCCTGTGCCGTGGAAAGGTGTGTAGATAAGCTTGAATGTATCTGCAACTTCTGCTACTGCCTCAGGATTTTGCTGCTGTGTTTGAACAACATCAAGAAATTTTTCGTCAAGGTCGCTGCTTACAATTTCAAGCAATCCTTTTTCTTTTGCCTCGTCAAGCGAAATAAACTTAACATCGTCAAATATATCGTAGCTGTCGATTGCGGTAACAACAACATCAGCCGCGTCCGGAGGAAGTTGTCCGCCGTCGGGACCGTATACCTTGTAACCGTTGTATTCTTTAGGGTTGTGGCTGGCGGTAATCATAACGCCGGCACTGCAACCAAGTTCACGAATACCGAATGAAACTTCCGGAACTGAATGAACGATAGGGAAAAGATAAGTCTTTACACCTGCACAGGTAAGAACCTTAGCTGTTTCTTCAGCAAATGTGCGTGAAAAATTACGTGTATCGTAACCAATAAGAACACCTGCTTTTGCGGCGTTCTCACCGTTTGAAAGAACATATTTCGCAACACCTTGACTTGCACGTCTTACGTTATATATATTGATTCTGTTCGTACCCGCTCCGATAATACCTCTCATACCGGCTGTACCGAATTGAAGTTCACGATAAAATCTTTCTTCTATTTCTTTTTCGTTGTTTTCAATAGATTTAAGCTCTGCTTTTGTGTCATCATCAACCACGTCGCTTGTAAGCCAACGGTTGTAGGTTTCTTTGTATCCCATTGATAACTCCTCCTTAAAAATAATCTCATATTAATATTATATAATACTTTCTCAAAATTTTCAATTATGAATATGTAAAAATTAAAGAAAAGTTATCGTATAAATTGACAAAAAAAAACGCAAAACTTGACGAAAAGTGTATTTTGTTATAGAATAGCAGTAATATGTATTAATAAGGAGGACACTTTTATGGCAGTAAAGGTGCATGAAACAGGTTACGGCAAATGGAAAGTGCCTGTGATAATCATAGCTGTTATAGTTGTTTTGGGTCTTGCGGGAACGGGCATACTATTAAGCGACAGCCTTGGTGTTTCAATAGAAGAAGGAAGTAAGAGAATAGAGGTTGCAGAAGGTGACGGTACGTCATCTGTTGCAAAACTGTTAAAGGACGACGGTATAATAAAGTATCCGCTTTTGTTTAAGGTGCAGTCAAAGCTCGGCGGATATGACGGTAATTTTCAGCCGGGCGCGGCAACGATTGAGGATGGAATGAGTTACAGTGACATACTTAATCTTATAATAACGCCGAGCCGTGAGGCTGCGAAAATTACAATACCGGAGGGGTATGAAATCAAGCAGATAGCACAGAAACTTGATGAGGCAGGCATTGTAAGCTGGCAGGACTTTTATGCGGCTTTAAATCCCGACGATTATGATTATGCGTTCTTGAAAAACTTGCCTGAACGTGACGGACGTATGGAGGGATATTTGTTCCCTGCAACGTATGAAATTCCGAATGGAATGTCGGCACACGATATTATCGACCTAATGCTTGCGGCATTTGACAATCAGTTTAAACCGGAGTATTATGAACGTGCGACAGAGCTTGGATTGACGGTTGATGAAGTTATAACTATGGCGTCAATCGTTGAACGTGAAACGGACAGCGGAACGGAAAGAGCAAAAGTTGCGGGAGTATTTTATAATAGAAGAAACTCGGGTATGAAGTTTCAGTCGTGTGCGACGGTACAGTATATTTTAGGTGAAAGAAAGCCTGTGCTTTCGATTGCCGACACGCAGATAGATTCACCGTATAACACATATATGTATGCGGGATTCCCAATAGGCCCTATATGCAATCCGGGAACGGAATGTATAGAGGCGGCACTTTATCCGGAGGCAACCGATGCGTATTACTTTGTTCTTGGCAAGGACGGCTCGCATATCTTTTCAAAGACATATGAAGAACACCTTGCGGCAATGCAGAGTACTGAGCAAAATATTTCGGTCGATGACAGTGCAATTGAAAATCAAGACAGTTTAAAACAATAAAGAGGTTTGATAAATGATAGAATATGATAAAGACGCAATTGTTCCGCCGTATATAACGGAATATTTGCGTGCGAAAACAGTGCATAATGATGAATTTATGCACTCGCTTGAAAAATATGCGGAAGAAAACAGTGTTCCGATAGTAGAGCCTGAAACGGCAAGGTTTTTGTCGGTGATGTGCAGAACGGTTAAACCGAAAAAAATACTTGAAGTAGGTTGTGCGATTGGGTATTCTTCTATATTAATGGCACAGGCTACAGATGATGACTGCGAAATAGCAACACTTGAATGTAACGAAGATATGGTGCGTATTGCAAGGGAGAATATTAAAACTTCGGGATATGCGGAAAAAATATCGGTTATTGAGGCAGATGCAAAGGATTATCTTTCGTATATTGACGATGATGAAGTTTTTGATATGATATTCCTTGACGGTCCGAAAGCACATTATATTTATATGCTTGACGAGTGCGTGCGATTGCTGAAAAAAGGCGGTGTGCTTATTTCCGACAATGTGCTTTACAAGGGAATGACAGCGGACGATAACCACGTTGTGAGAAGAAAAATCACGATTGTAAAACGTCTTAGAAAATATATTGATATGCTTATGGAGCATAAGGAGCTTGAAACATCGCTTTTACCGCTTGGTGACGGTGTTACAATATCGGTAAAGAAATAATAAAGGGTAGGAATATATTATGAAGAAACCAGAACTTTTAGCTCCCGGCGGCAGCTTGGAGAAATTGAAAACAGCGATAGATTACGGTGCGGACGCGGTGTATATCGGCGGTGAAATGTTTTCACTACGTGTTGCGGCGGAAAATTTTTCAAAGGAAGATATGCAGGAGGGTATAAAGTACGCTCACGACAGAGGCAAAAAAGTGTACCTTACCGCGAATATTCTTCCGCACAATGATGATATTGAAGAATTTGAGGAGTTTGTCAAAGATATAAAGAATTACGGCTTTGACGCAGTGCTTGTGGCAGATTTGGGATTGTTTGATATGATGCAGGAACTTGCACCGGAAATACCTATTCATGTAAGTACACAGGCGAATAACATTAATTATCGCTCGGCAATAAAGTGGTACAAGATGGGCGCAACGCGTGTCGTGCTTGCAAGAGAAATGTCGTTTAAAGAAATTGCGGAATTTCAAAAGAAAATTCCTGAAGATTTGGAGCTTGAAGCATTTATACACGGCGCTATGTGTATATCGTATTCGGGCAGATGTCTTTTGTCAAACTATATGACAGGACGTGACTCAAACATGGGTGCTTGCGCACATCCGTGCAGATGGAATTACAAACTTGTCGAGGAAACAAGACCGGGTGAATATATGGACGTGTTTGAAAACGAAAGAGGTACGTTTATATTTAATTCAAAGGACCTGTGTACAATCCGTCATATACCTGAGCTTGTGCAAAGCGGTATTGCGAGCCTTAAAATCGAGGGCAGAGTAAAAACTTCTTATTATGTTGCAACGGTTGTCGGAGCATACAGACGCGAGATTGACAGATATTGTGCCGATCCCGAAAATTATGTGTTTAATGAAGCGGAATATGAAGAGCTTTGCAAGGTCAGTCACAGACCGTATACAACAGGTTTTTATTTCGGCAAGCCCGATGAAAATTCACAGGTTTACACATCAAGTTCGTATATCAGAGATTACGACCTTATCGGTATAGTCAAGTCGTATGACGCGGAAAACGGCATTGCAACGATTACACAGAGAAACCGTTTCTTTAAGGGGGACGAAATAGAGATAATTCAGCCTATGAAACCGTTTTTTGTACAGACGGTTAACAGTATGTGCGACGAAAACGGTAATGAAATCGAAGTTGCAAATCACGCGGAGCAGATAGTTAAGTTTAAAACGGCACAGCCTGTTTGCGAGGGTGCAATGCTTAGAAAGAAAAAGTAAAAAAACAGAGCAGATTTAATAAAAAAACTACTTTTTTTATTAATCTGCTTTTCTTTTTTGAGAGAATATGATAATATAATTTATAACGGCAAATTTGAGAGAGGAAATTTATAAAAAAGGAGAAGGTTTTATGAAAAACAATCTAAAAAAATTGCTTTGCGCCGCATTGTCAACGGCAATGATTGCGGGAAGTATCGTATTGCCTATGACGGCAAGTGCGGCAGAATATACTCCGCTTGTTGAAGGCGATAATGTTTTGAAAGAGTGGAAATTTTCATTCGGAACAACCAAAAAAGACGGATACACAGACGTAGCGACAGACAGAAATGTAATAAAATCGAAAGATTACGGTTTTATAGGCAATGATGAAAGTGTCACAGAAAGTACGACAAAGTATGACAGCTTTGAGTATAAATCGGGACAAACCGTGAAACTTGATGAAAGTGTAAACGGTGTAGGCGTGGTTGAAGATGAGGACGCTACATATCCTGAGTATACGACAGGCGCATACTATCCTGTAAGCTTTGGTTTATATGTAAATAACGGTACATATTACAGAGTGCACGCAGAAGTGACTACACTTGACTCAACAAAAGACGCAGAGGCTTCTTTGTATTATGAAAGAAGACACCCTGCTATGCACAAACAGAAGATAGAAGCAGGAAAGACTGTTTCTGTAGATTTTTCTGTTGATGTTGAAACAATCAACTTCAAAAATGAAGGAAACTTTGTAGATGATATGCTTAACTTGTCGCTTTTGGGCGATAATGCGGCACTTTCTTCGCTTGTAATTCAGCAAATAGACGAAACAGGCGAAAATAAGCCTACAACATTATGGGTATTGGGTGACTCGACAGTTACAGACGGAAATGCCGGACTTCCATACTTTGATTTGCAGAATTATACGGGTGTAGGTGCATATTTGTCAAAGTACGTTCCGTCAACCGTTGCGGTATCAAACCAAGGTGAAGGCGGATTAAATGCCGCAGATAACGGTCACTTTAGCATTGTAAAGAATAACATCAAAAAAGGCGACTTTATGTATGTTGAATACGGTCACAACCATGCAAAGGCGGGGGATAATCCGCATGGTTCATCAGGATATTTGGGTTGCTTGTCAAAGTATTACGACGCTTGTAAAGCTGTAGGTGCAACACTTATTCTTGTAGGTCCGATAGACAGACATAACTCGAGTCAATATGACGAAACAACCAATACATGGTCTACAACTTTGGCTCAATACAGTAAGGCGGCAAAATATTATGTTGATATTATCAAAACAGCCGGTGCTGAAAAAGCGGCTGAATTTGTAAAAAAGGCTGCGGCTGAAAAGACAAGCGGTGATGATGTTTCTGACACAACATACGCTTGGGCGGACAGTGTTATAGCCGAAGGTGTGACGGATAAGGCAGACAGTAATGTTGCATTCGTGGATTTGAACCAACCGACTCTTGATTGGCTTGGAACAGTGACAAAAGAGGCTACTGTAAAAGATGAAAAAGTTACAAACAAACAAGCTTTGTCAAACTTCTATTTCCAAACATCTAAAGGGGGGAAAACTGACGGTACACACCCTAATGACGCAGGAGCTGACGCTTTGGCACACAAGTTTTTTACAGAAGGAGATGTAATTGAATATCCTGCACTTGCACCTCTTATGACAAGAGTTACGAACGGAAGTACAGATGTACAACCTGTTCCGGTATCCAAGGATATTATAAATGCAGGTTATCCGTCAAATGATTGTTGGCCAACATATCAATCATTGGCTTCATACGAATTTGCGACAAGAATTTCGGGTGTTAATTTTGACTCTGACGGCGTACTAAAAAGCGTTGATGTTCTTCCTCTCGACAAATCAATGATGAGTACATACAGTAGAGCATATGTTGCGGTATATAATAAAGAAACAGGTGTTCTTGAAAATCTTGCCGTTTCAACAGATCACGTTGATAATACACAGGACGGAGTTCAAAATCTTAGATTCGACACTGATTTGACGGTTGGTGACAATCAAACATATAAAGTAATGTTGTGGGGTTATGAGGACAAAGAGGGTAGTCCATTGACTATGGAAGCATACGCATATCCTCATACTGAAAGCGTTGTAAAAGAAGCTATAATTAAAAATGAATCAAATGAGTTAAATGAAGAATTCAAGTATACCGGTGTAGAAAGCGGCGGCAGCCTTGACGGAAAAGGCGGCTGGGCATCGGGCGGTTCAAATCAGACTGCGTCTGACTTTGCGTTTACATATGGTGAAGCTGATTCAAAATCATATGCACATATTTCTTCAAATGGTCTACAAGCAAACGGATCAGCTCAAGGAAGTGCATATGTATATAAAAAGTTTGATAAGCCTGTACAGTCGGGTAAATTGATGATGGATTTTGATTTCCGTTATAATAGCGGTACACCGTCAATCTTGTTTGTAACAAGCGGTGACCCGTGGAAGTGGCCGGCAGCGATTAATCCGTTCAAAGTTGCACTAAATAGTAATAATGCGGTAGAAGTTACAATGAACGGTCAAGTTGTAGGTACTATAAGTGCTAAGAGATGGTCAAATGTTCATTACGAACTCGATTTAGACACAGGTATTGAAACAATGTCAATAGACGGCGGTACTCCTGTAAAACATGTTGTTGACAATTATCAAACAACAGAAATAACAGTTTCTCCTGCAACATTGGATCAAATTGTATTTGAATATGTAAATAAGGCGGCTGCATTTGATTTCGATATTACAAACTTAAAGATTGCTACAATCGAAAAAGAAGCACTTCCTCAATATAACGTTGCGGTTGCTTCGAATGACGAAACAATGGGTACAGTTGAAATCAATGGCGTTGATGAAACAGCAACCACAGTTGATTTGAATACAATTACAACAGTTAAAGCTGCTGCAAAAGACGGATACCGCTTTACAGGTTGGTACGAAGGTTCAAATCTTGTTTCAAGTGACGCAGAATATTCATTCAGAGTAAGAAACAATGTATCTCTTACTGCTAAATTTGAATTAAAGCCAAGCTTTGACAGTATAACAACTTACAAAATAAAAGCTACTGAAACGATGGTAAAAGTTCCTGTTGAAGAAGCAAAGGATATTACTTTGACAGTAGAAGACGCGAAAAATGCAGAGGGTGTTGATGTAGCTGTTGACAGTGAAAACACTGACGAAGTAACATGGACTCTTGTAACAAACGACGTGGAAAATGTAACACTTGTAGGTAATATACTTACTGTATCACCTGACTTTACATTGCCTGAAACAAGTCAAAAGGATATTGTGGTTAAGTGCGTATGTAACGAAATTGAAAAAGAAATTACTATAATGCTTCATACATACAATTACTTGCTTGATATGAGTTTTGATGACGGTGAAGTTACAGGTAACCTATATAACAGTGATACACAGTGGAAAGAAAACAACCAAGTTATGAATATCGGTCTTATCGGACGTGGCGCACATAATATTGTTGACAGTCCGTTTGGCGGAAAGGCTTCGTATCATTCATTGAGCGCAAACTACGGTACAAGAAACGGTTCATCGAAGTTTACTTCAATGAGCGGTGACGCACTTGTTATCGACCTTGATTTGGGAATTGGTGAAAAGAGCTTCATAAAGTTCGGTGATAATTGCCAAACAAATCAAGATGTTGCCACAGGTTCATTCCTTGTATTAGAGCCGAAAGACGGTAAATTGATGTACTATGATTATGCCGATTCTTCATACAAGGAAACAGGTTTGACATCATCAAAAGATAATAAGACATATTCATCATTGTATCATGTTCAAACTGCGGTTGATTTCAAAGCTAAGACTGAAAAAGTCGTTATAACACCTTACGTAAACGGTGATATGGATACTGAAAACGCAGTTACACTTAATTTGGATATAAAAAATGCTACTGCAACGGCATTTTCAATGTTGGGTGTATCTCATGCAGAAAATAACGGTACAATCCACGTTTTGACAGATAATATTAAAGTAAGAACAGCTACGTCATCATCAGCATCATCAGTTGAATAAATCAAAAAAAAGACCGCGAAAGCGGTCTTTTTTTTGGTAAAAATAATCTACAAAAATAAAAAATGTACAACTTGAATTTTGCATTTTGAATAAAAAATGATGCGCTTTTTTGTGCAATATTTTCGTTCAAAGTTTCTTAATAATATTGCACATATAAAAAAAATATGATACAATATATACCATATAGATGGGTTAGGATTGTGCAGATTTACTCAAATCGACATCCTGTACCTGTTAAATTAAACAATACTTGGAAACAAGTTAAGGAAAGAAAGGGAGAGAAGAAATGAAAAGTAAAAAACTAATTTCATTACTTTGCGCCGCTGCTATGTCAGCATCTGCTTTCGCAGGCTTGACAGTAACAGCAAGCGCGGCAACAGATTTAGTCACTCTTGATGGCTCAACAGCAGATGGTTGGGTTGCTCCGGATGGAACAGATAAAGGTGACATTGTTCCGACAGTTACCATTGATGACGGTGAAACTGACCAATATTTAAAATTCCAAGGTAGCGGCGGCGGTAACCGTAAGTCGACATATTCTTTGGGTCAAACTATTTCAGGTCAATATACTATTGAGTATGATACAATGATGACTCGTGGTAATGGTATGAGCAGAATCATGCACTCAAACCAACTTGCATTTACAAATGATACAAGCACTAAGGATACAAGAGATGGTGCAGGTATTATAGATACAGTAAATGCACAACAAGGTACAAAGTATAATTCAGGTTCAGGTGCGTCAGTAGCTAACGCTGCTATGAAAACTGACCTTAGACCATATCTTACAGATAAATGGGTAATTAATGATGATTCAACATCAGAATTAGTAGCTTATCCTGAAAGTGCAGTCGAGGTTGCAGATACTAAATGGGTAAGAGTACAAGCTGCAGTTAATAATGATAAGACTACTGTAACAGTAATCGATAAGTCAGGTAATAAACTTGTTGACGGTGTAGAATATACAAACTCAACAAATGAAATTAATTCAATATATGTTTGCTCAAACAGAGGTGATGGTGGTAGTGGTATAGTTGCACTTGACAACTTACATATTTACCAAGGTGCTCCGGAAACACTTACAACAGATGGTCTTAGAGGTGATGCAACTGTTGTAGTTCCAACAGTTATGCCGGTTCCGGACGTTAAGACACAGGCTCCTGGCCTTTCAGCTCCAGATGGAGTTACACCGGTAGTTAATAATACTTTCAGCAAAGCACTTGCATCAACAGCAATGGGCGAAACTGCTACAACAATTACAGATGTAGACGGTCTATCTATTGCTATGGGTAATAGAACAGGCGGCGATACAGCAACAACTGTTTCAGTAGAAGATTGGGCAGCTGGCGATAAAGTTCTTACACTTGCAGGTGGTCCTTATTCAGGTGCCGGTAGAGGTCCTGTAGTTTCTGCTGCAAATACTTTGGCATTAGCAGACGGAAAATCATCTGTAATGACATTTACTGTTAATCTTTGCTCAAACAAGGCAGGCGGTGCCGGTAGACTTTATATTCTAAAGGATAACAGCCAAGCTGGTACTGACAAGAACGGTGCATACAACAATGTTATGGGTGTACTTACAACTGATGACACAGCCTCAAGCTACACAATCGGTAGCGGCAGCAATGTTATAACAATCGGTCAACAAGTTGAGGCTTATCAATGGTACAAAGTTGCAATTATAGTTTCAAGCGATAAATTTAGAATTTGGGTTGCAAAAGCTGATGAAGATTTCACAGAAAAACCACAAGTTGATTGCGACCACGTTGGAACAGGCGATACAGCATCATCAGTTTCAGAACTTCCATTGTTAGCAGTAACATCTGAAAAAGGTGGTTCTTACACAGGTTCAGTTGCAAGAATTGACAATATGCTAACATATTCAGGAATAGCTGATCAACCAAGAAAACTTCTTCCAACATCAGAGGCAGCTCCGACACCTGCTCCGATACCTGCAAAGGTTACAATGAGCGTTGATGAAAATGCAAATACAGTTACATTGACATCAGATAAGGATACAGATGCAGTTCTTGTTCAAGCATCATACAGAACTGATAATACATTGGAGTCAGTTAAGAAAGTTGTTAATGTTGCTCTAACAGCAGGTACAGCTTATACAGTTCCTGCAACAGATTTAGATGCATTCACAACAAATGATAAGATAATGGTTTGGGATAGTCTAAAGACTATGACACCGCTTGCAAGTGCTTATACAATAAAGAACGGTGCCGCTCAAGCTACAGCTAAACCGGCTCCGACAGCTGAACCGACAGAAGCTCCGGCAGAAACAGCTGCTCCGACAGATACACCGGCTCCGACAGCTACACCTGTTCCTACTTATGCAGTATCAGGTACTGTAGACGCAGGTGTTAAATCTGTAACTCTTACAGATAAAGCAGAAGCTGAAAATACAATTACAGGTACAATCGAAGATACAGCTGTAACATTTACAGGTGTTAAAGCCGGTACATATACAGTATCAGCTGTAGCTAAAGATGATTACAAAGATTTAACAGTAACTCCTCAAGAAATTACAGTTAGCGGCAATCTAGCAGGTGTATTCGCAGTAACAACAACTGCTAAAGTTAAGAGTGCTGTAACTACTGCAGTAACAGGCGGTACTGCTACAGTAACAGGCGCAACAGAATTGAAAAGCGTTGCAGAAGGTACAGAACTTACAGTAGTAGCTAATACACCTGCTTTGGGTTATGTTGCTGCTAATCCGACAATTACAGTAACAAAGACAGACGATGCTGAAACAAAAGTAACTGTAACAGAAGGCAAGTTCACAATGCCTGCATACCCTGTAACAGTAACAGTTGCATACGCAGCAGACCCAACAGTTGCTATTGCAACTCTTGAAAATACTGCAACTTCAGGATGGGGCAGTAACAAAGCTGCTGCAACAGTAAATACTGAATCGGGATTAGAGCATTTCAATAATGATACTGATACATCATGGGCAGGAACAGCATTTGCGCAGTTTACATTGCCGACATTAGCTGAAGGCGAAGGTATTGCAAAAGCTGAATTGATTTACAATGTAAAACAAGGCGGTGCTAAATCAAGAACATCTAAAATTTTCGCTTTGACAAACGGTGATATTGACTTGACAACAATGACAGGTGCTGCTGCTGACAGATTTGCTGATGCAAGAACTCTTATTACTTCATTTAATGCAGAAGCAGGCGAAAATGCTTTGACAACTGATGTTACTGCTGCTGTACAAGGTAAGAGCGGTAAAATTACTCTAATGTTTACAGACAATGCAGCCGGTGCAGATTTGTATGGTAAAGCATCAGCTGATAAAGCTCCTGTTTTGAAGATTACAAAAGGTAAAGTAGTTACATTTAATGTGGCAGCTGCTGCAAATGCAGATACAAAAGTTGCAGGTGCAAAGATTGTAGTTAAGAATGGTGATACAACTGTTGCAACTATAACAACTGATGAAAACGGTACTGCAACAACAGCTTTATCAGCAGGTGCTTATACATATACTGTTGAAAGCAATGATTACGCAATTAAAAAAGACGGTGCACTTACAGTTGCAGATTCAGTTGTAGCAGAAAATGTTGCTTTGACAGCTAATGCTGCAACAACAGTTGAAATTGCTAACCCTGCAACAGGTACAACTCTTGCTCAAGGCGAAGAGGCTACTTATACAGCTACTGTAAAAGACCAGGATGGCAGAGTTATGACAGCAACTGTTGATTGGGCTGTAGTAAACAGTGAGGATGTAGCTGCAGAAAATATTACAGTTGCAAACGGTAAAGTTACAGTCACAGAAGATGCAACAGTAGGTGATTACAAAGTTAAAGCTACAGTAAACGGAACAACAGTTTCATCAACTGCTGATTTGAAAGTTATTGCTGCTGAAAAACTTAACCTAAGCATTACTTCTCAAGACGCTAAACAAGGTACAGTTGCATATACTGTAAACGGTGTTACAAGTACAGATACTCAGTTGAATAAGGGTAAGAAGATTGTTGCAACAGCTACTCCTGCAGCTCTTTATGAATT
>ERZ791607.642-NODE-642-length-31413-cov-3.485522_pt1 | contig 31413 bp, 34 predicted proteins | sample MGYA00509964_ERZ791607 | MGnify/ENA primary metagenome ERZ791607 (study PRJEB30046, sample SAMN00791907) | human gut metagenome | study: EMG produced TPA metagenomics assembly of the A metagenome-wide association study of gut microbiota in type 2...
AAAGGAAAGGCTGTCCTCATGTAATGGGTAAAAAATACAGCGGAAAGACGGCTCATGCCGTTTTAGATGATATAAGCGACGCTTATGAGTGGAACTTTGTGACACTTCCCGCAATTAATATTGAAGCAGTCGATGTGTTTGGCTGGGAAAGTGCAATTAGAGGTATGAGAAATCCAATGAATAGTTGGGATAAGAGTGACAGTAGTTTTATAAATACCGGATATCAAACAGAATATAGCATTGGTCCTAATGACCTAAAGCTTATGAAATCACTCGTTAAGGCGGGAACAGACCACAGAAAATTCCTACGTATGATTAATGTTACAATGGATATTACTGCTCCGCTTTATTGGTGGAAAGAGTTTGACACATACAAGGTTGGTACTGTTCGCAACTCTTGCTCAACAATGCACAAAATTCATGAGAAAGCGTTTACGTTAGGAGATTTTTCGCATGGGCATTTGATGGATGGTGAAGTTTATGCATATCCTCTTGGTGGAGGTTGGCGAGCATTATCTCCTATTGACACTCTTCAAGCCACCATTGAACTGCTGAATAATGCTAGGCGAATGTATCTTGAAACTGAAAATGAGAAATATTGGTGGCAGATGATTCAGCTTTTACCAAGTTCATACAATCAACGTGCAACGGTACAGCTCAATTATGAGGTTTTGTTCAACATATATCACTCTCGTAGAAACCACAAGCTTGACGAATGGAGAAAGTTTTGTGAGCGGATAGAAACATTGCCTTATTCAGAAATTATAATATGAAAGGAAACAGACAATGAATAATATTTATCTTATTGTAGGGAAAAGCGGATCGGGGAAAACAACTATTGTTAAAAGTCTTGAAAATCATTACAACTTAAAATCTATTCAATCATATACCACAAGACCAAAAAGGTATGAGGATGAAACCGGACATATTTTTATTACGGATAAAGAATATGACAGATTAACTCATGTGGTTGCTTCTACAGAATTTGATGGGTATAGATATTGCGCCACAGCAGATCAAATTGAAAACAGTGATTTATATATTATCGATCCTGCCGGTATAGATAGTATTAGAGCCTTTTATGAAGGGAATAAAAATTTAAAAGTAATATACATATCCTCTGATGTAACTACGCGCCATGAAAGAATGATATTTAGATCACAACATTCTGGTAAAAAATATCTTGACGCGGTTGATGAGTCGCTAAATCGAATTGTTAAAGATGCTGAAATATTTTATAAATATGAACATAATGAAGTTCCAATTGATTTAATTGTAAATAATGGCTGGAATGGAGAATTAAATAAAATCGTAGACCAAATATATAAATTTATTGTAGAATGTGAGAGCAAATATCAAAAATGATTAAATATGAAAATGATTGTGTCGATTGTCCAAAAGAAATAGGTTGTTTAGGATTTGGTTGTCCTTTATATCGTGTACCGCATTATTATTGCGACAAATGTAAAGATGAAACTGATAACCTTTATCAATTATATGAAATGCATTTATGTAAAGATTGTCTATTGAAAACTGTGCCAATAATAAAATTGTAATTTAAATTAGAGGAGAATAAACTATGAAGTATATGTGTGAAGAATGTTCAAAAATATATAACACGGAAGATGAGGTAAAAGAATGTGAATTAAAGCACTCAGAAGATAAAAGAATTAAAACTGAAAAACTTGCTATTCAAAAGTCGAGGTGGAAAGAAGTATGTGAGTCGGAAGAAAAATATAAAAATCTATATGCTAATTATCTCAGGGATTATTCAATTGGGAACAATCATTCAAGTCCTTGTGTTAGGTCATTTGATACCTTGATATCTGATTTTTTATTTTAGGAGGTGGGTGACAATGATTGCATTATTTATTAGTATAACTATTATTGGAATTTTATCAGTTACTATTAGTATGTCTTCTTTGATTGTGAGCAAAAGATTCGATAATAGCGAATTATTTAAAACAAAAGAGAATAGATAAAACTAGCTGAAAGGAGAAATAATGGTTTATATATATACAACGAATTGTCCTAAATGTAAATCTTTAGAAAACAGACTGAAAAAAGCTGGAATTAAATATCAAAAAATAGACGATAAATCAGAGGTGTATAAAGCATTAGATAAAGCTAAAACAGATTTTGTACCTATTTTATCAGTAGATGGAAAATATTTAAATTATAACGAATCAATTATATGGATAGGAGATAAAGAATGAATTCAAGTAAAATAATTGTAGAAGACTATTTGAAAAAGAATGATTGGAGAGTAAAAGAAAATTCAAACTCAACATACTCATATGGAGGATTAGGTAAATATATTATAAGTGAAGTTTCTAAAGATTACTGGTTAAGAGAAGTATATCCCGAATATATTACAAAAGAGTATTTGTCCGGTAATATGCATATCCATGATTTAGGTGGACTTACGTTATACTGCTGTGGATTTTCACTCAGGAATATAATAACAACGGGGGTTAAAGGAATACCGAATGTTCCTACTTCTAGACCTGCCAAACATTTTGATGCTATTCTTAATCAAATTGCTAATTTGGTTACCATTTATCAGAATGAAATAATGGGCGCTGTAGCATTTAGTTCTTTTGACACTCTTTTGTCGCCGTATATAAAAATAGATAATTTAACTTATAAAGAAGTAAAACAAGCTATGCAAAATTTTATTTTTAGCATAAATTCTAATAGTAGATGCGGAGCAGAACCTGCTTTCTCAAATATAACGTTTGATTTAACACCTCCTAAAGATCTGTTAAACGAACACGCTGTTATAGGAGAAGAAGAACTTGAATTTACTTATAAAGATTGTCAGCACGAAATGGATATGATTAATAAGGCATTTTGTGAATTAATGATAAAAGGCGATTCAGTAGGAAAACCCTTTGCTTATCCGATTAATGGTAGTCGCTTTACACAGTAATGTGTATCGAATAATGTGGTGAACCTGTAAATACAGGGTGTCAATTCAGCATAATAGCAACCATAGGAAATGATGGCTAATGAATTGGCTAACAGGGGAAGCCTAAGTCTTTTGAATATTGAGATATGGTAATCCTGTGGTAAGTCTTAATTGTATGAATAATATCTGAAAATGAGAGGTGAAAAAATTACAACATGCATATAATACAGGTTTAAAAAATAGAGGAGAAAAATTTTATAATTCTAAATTAACAGAAGAAAACGTATGTGAAATATTATCAAAAGGAAAATATACTTCTTATCAAAAAATTGCTGATAAATATGGTGTTTCAAAAGCAACTATTAGAGATATTTTATTAGGGAAAGTTGGAAGTATATACAGAGATAATAATACAATACAATACAATTAAGAAAACTCAAACGACTATTCCGTAAGGAAGTACATTTACAGTGAAATTCTGTATTTGGAAGTGCCACACACGCTATATAACTGTATAGGGTGAAGATATAGTCTAATCCGCTTGTTTAAAACAAGATAAATACTATGAAAATAGCGGTATAAATGTCCTACGTACAATATTCATGAAAGGTTTGATTGGAATAATAGAAATAATAATTTACTTTGGGAGATGACTGGTAGATTCGGATATCCTTATTTTGCAAATTTTATAAATAGTGATATGAAACCTGAAGATTCTCGTAGTATGTGTCCCATGACTTCCGACACTAAAGTTATTGTAAAATCTAATGAAAATGACGTAAGAATTGCAAACATTAGAGATATTTATGACGATTACATACAATACGGAGCACTGTATGATGTGTGGACTCCAGATGGTTGGCAGAAAGGCAAGCCTAATCGCACAGAGAAGACAAAGGTTTTAAAAATCAATTTAAGTAATTGACAGGAAATTAAATTTGGCGTCAACCATTTGCAGCCTGTTAAAGATCATGGAACTCTTAAAGCGTCTGAATTATCTGTTGGTATGAAAATTCCTTTTGATAAAAATTATCTACAAAATCATGGGTTAAGACTATATTGCTGTGAAGATGACAAATTTAATTATTTCACTATAATAAAAATAGAAGAATATAACTATAATGAAAATTATTTATATTGTTTTGAGATTGATAACGAAGATCATTTATTAACACTTGCAAATGGTATGATAACCCATAATTGCAGATTGCGTCTTGATCTGACAGAATTACAAAAAAGAAACGGAGGATTATTTGGAAGCGGAGACAGTACCGGATCTATAGGCGTAGTTACAATAAATCTTCCTCGTATAGCATATAGATTTAAAAATAATAAACAAGGCTTCTTTAAAGAGCTTGAAAGAGTATTAAATATAGCAAAGGAAAGCTTAGAGATTAAACGTAAATGGCTGCAAAAGAATGTTATTGAGACAAATTTAATCCCGGCTTTTAATACTTATGTTGGAACTATGAGAAATCATTTTAGTACAATAGGTATTATTGGTATGAATGAAATGTGTGAAAACTTTATGGATAAAGATATTCTTACCGACGAAGGTAGAGATTTGTCTCTGGAGGTTGGTAACTTCATAAGAAGCAAGCTGATTGATTTTCAAAAGGAAACAGGAAATTTATATAATTTCGAAGCTACGCCTGCCGAATCGACGGCCTTCAGATTAGCGAAGAAGGATAAAAAAGATTATCCCGATATAATTACCAGGGGTACTGAAAATGCGCCATATTATACAAACAGTTGTCATATACCTGTTTCAAAGATAAAAGGCATTAAGGAAACATTTGAACATCAGGAGAATCTGCAAATTTTATTTACAGGAGGAACGGTAATTCATATTTATACTTCTTCTGCGATAAGCGCGGATTCAGCAAAGAGTATTGTTCAGGCTGTTTGCCGGCAATACAAAGTACCATACATTAGTATTTCTCCTATTAGTCGATATTGTTCGAAGCATGGCTATATTCTCGATAATGTGGATATATGCCCGATTTGCGATGAACAATTACAAAAATATCAAAGAATAACCGGATATGTTAGATGTATTGATAACTTTAACGAAGGGAAAAAATCAGAATTTAATGAAAGAGTGCAATTAAACATTGAATATTAATTATAAATTTATCGAACACGAGAGGTTATGCGACGCTCCTTTTATAGGAGCGTTAATCTCCGCTTGCAATTGTGATTTTAATTGTAAGAACTGTTTCAATCAACATATAAAAAATATGCCGACACATATTGATTCCTCAGAAAATATTATAAATAAAATTAAAAGCAACCCTTTTAATCAAGGCGTTATTTTTTCAGGGCTAGAGTGGACATTACAAATAGATGAGTTAAATGAAATGTGTGCGCAAGCTAAAAAGAAAGACCTTAAAACAATTTTATTTACCGGAAATCAATTAGAAAATATTAAAAAGCTAAAATTGAATATAAATAATTTGGATTTTATAAAGTGTGGAGTATTTGACGAATCGTTAAAAACTATTAATCATATAGAACATGGAGTAATTTTAGCAACTTCAAACCAACATATTTATGCAAAAGGGATAGATTATTAAAAAGGTGACTTTGTATGTTTAAAATAATTAAAAATCCTGATGAAATAGAATATAATGAAATTTCACAGGTTGTCAAAAAAAATGATGGATATTGCCCGTGTATGCTAATAAAAAATCCCGACACCAAATGTCCATGCAAAAATTTTAAGGAACAGCAAACCGAAGGTTTCTGTCATTGCGGACGATTTAAGAAAATAAAAACAGAGGTAAAAGAATGATGAAAATTAAAATAAAGTATTTTGCAAACGATATAAAAAGAATTTCAAAATTCTCCAAAGGAGATCTAATTGACTTGAGGGCGGCAGAAACAATAAAGTTTAATAGGGGAGAATATAAATTAATTCCATTAGGGGTAGGCATGATATTGCCGGAAGGGTATAAGGCGTGCATTTATCCTCGCAGCAGTACTTATAAAAATTTTGGTATAATATCAGCTAATAGCGTAGGTCAAATTGATAATAGTTATTCCGGGAATGATGATCAGTGGCAATTCCCTGCAATAGCTTTAAGAGAAACTGTAATACGCAAAGGGGACAGAATAGCTCAGTTTGAAATACAAAAGATTCAGCCTGATTTAGAATTTGAAGAAGTTGAAAATCTTTACGGAGAGAACAGGGGAGGGATTGGGAGTAGTGGGATAAAATGATTTTTTTAAAAATAATAGCGCACACTGTAATGGCGGTGTGCGCTTTTATTTTTAAAAAGTTTTTTGGTACAAGTGTCGTAGTAAGTGTCGTAGTCGTATTTTAGGCATAAAAATACACCGCCTGCAATCGCTTGCAAACGGCGTAAAATGGGGGATTATCCTGGAGCTGCTAACCAGATTCGAACTGGTGACCTCGTCCTTACCAAGGACGTGCTCTGCCTACTGAGCCATAGCAGCAATAATATAAAAACCTAATACATTATACATTATTCCGCAGAAAAAGTCAATACCTAAACTGCGGAAAATGTAAAAAAATAGAAAGAGGAGGATAAAAATATAAATACAATTTACATTTTGGTTGGGATAGGTGGATTCGAACCACCGGAATGACGGAGTCAAAGTCCGCTGCCTTACCACTTGGCTATATCCCATAATCCACAACCACATAATTATAACATACATTTAGATAAAAATCAATACATTTTTATATATTAAAATTTTAAAAAATAATTTTCCTACATTCAATATAAAAACGTTTATCTTCTGCGCGTCCCATAGAAAAAGTTTTTCTTGGAAGGGAGCCGTCTTTTATAACTGTTGGAAATAAATCTGATTTTTTCATATCAGGAAGTATAAAACCTATAGCGTCTTTCTTTTTAGAAGTCAGGCTTTTTATTGTATCTTTTCCATGAATATAATCTAACTTCCCATTATTACTTTTCAAATAAGAATCTAAAAAATTTTGCAGACTTCCTACGGTTAGGTTAGATGTTTTTTTATGAATATAAACCGTATGCTCTGAGATTCCATTAAAATAACTAAAGCATTGATCTGATTTTTCTTTATTAGATAATCCTAAAGCTTTGTTCATAGAAGAAATCAAATTTGATACGTCTGTATTATAAACTAAACGATGAATGGCTTCAAATTCAAGTGCGCTGCTATGAAGATTTACGATTTCACAAAGCGCGTATCGGGAAGGATGATTGCTAAAATCAATTTCGGGATGACTTTTTTTAAGATTTTCATAATAAGTTTTAGCGGTTGCCAATGAATGATTTCCATCGCCCATTGCATATAAAAGTACGTTACCGCTTCCGTATTTTTCTTTAAATTTTTCTTTGTTTCCCAGATTTTCAAGACCGTTCTGAAAATTATTTATCATTTTGCCGTTCATTAAATATCCATTAATATGACCGCTTCCGCCATAAAGATCAAAATCATAAATAAGACGCATATTCTTTTTCAAATAAGAAAGATTTTCAACAATGGATTTATTTTCGTCGTCTATAAGAATCATTATGTGCGGTAATTCCAACGAAGCGCCTTCACGAACCCTGATCCTTGGTGGAATCCTTTCAATCACAGTTGCCTCAGTAGCTCTGATCTCAGATTGGCTGTTTTTAGAATAGTCATATTCCTCAAGATCAATCATTCCAATAACTCCGCGTCTGATTTTTCCGTTGCTTTGTGTTCTCTCCACATAAATCATGGAATCCTTTAATTCCTCAAATACATCGGATTCTAAATATTCATTCATTGTTTTATGAATTTCTTCTATTCTTTTATCAATGTCAGGAGATTCAAGATAAACTTCCGGAAGTACAAGATTAAGCGCGGACTTTGAATCTCCAATTAGTTCATAAAGCTTATTCCAATATTCCGGTTCGCTTGTATATTGATCACACGCTATAACTGACCATTTTTTCATATCTGTATTTTTAGGTATAAGGATATCTGCCGGTTTAAAAGCTGTAGGCATAATTAAAACACTCCATATAAATATTGAATATAATTATAGCATCTGACGTTTATATTGTCAAGGCGGACAAAATAACATATTTTTTATTATGAATTAATAAAATGTAAAAAGACAAATATAAAATATAAACAGGAGGAACCAAATGAACAGGAATAAAATTGTAAAAGATACTATTTTCCTGACGGCGGTAGATTTTGCAATGCAGGGCCTTGCGCTTATGCTTAACGTATTTATAACCAGAAAGCTCGGATCAGCGGCCGTAGGAGCAATCTCGCTGATGGGTACCTTTTTTTGCTTTACAGCTATAATTTCAAGCGGTAATGTTTATCTTTGCTCCAGCCGTTTAATTTCCGAGGAAATCGGAAAACAAAACGGAAATCCAAATAGAATTTACAGATATGCGCTTTTATATTCTCTCCCGCTTTGTATAATAGTTTCAGGAGGAATGTTTATATTTTCAGGTTCAGTTGCCGGTGAAATACTTAAGACTCCGGAACTTGAATTACCGATACGAATGATGACTTTTATTCTTCCGATCAATACAATTAGCTGCTGCCTAAGGGGATATTTCAGCGCATACAGGAACGTAAGCGCGGGAGCCGTAAGTTCAGGCGTTGAATTTCTTGTAAAATCCGGAATGTTTGCAATGTTTGCTGAATTTTATGTATACAGCGGAAAAATAAGCGTATTTACGGCTTTTGCCGTAAGTATGCTGGCAGGACAGGTAGCCGGATTATTATATTTAACAATATATCATATGAAATTCAGAAAGAAATACAATTCAAAATCTTCCATAGGATTTAAATGCTTTGTTCTTACTTCAATTCCGATAATGCTAAACAGTATTGTCACATCGGTTTTAAGCAGTGTAAATGACGCTCTTGTTCCGCTTACGCTCAAGCAATACGGCAATTCAACCGAACAGGCGTTAAGTCAGTTCGGTATATTTGAAGCAATAATTATACCTGCGTTGTTTTTTCCGTCAGGTATATTATGCAGTTTGTCGGCTATTTTAATACCCGAGTTATCGAGGGAGAGGGGAGCGTCTAATACCCAAAAAACCGTTCGACTGACAAATAAAGTACTCCGTCAGACGTTCAGTTTTTCAATATTCGCAGCAGCAGTCTTTCTTTATTATGGCAGAGAAATAGGTTTGCTGATGAGCGGTGAAGAATTTGCGGGTAGAATTATAAGAATACTGGCTCCGGCCGTTCCTTTTATATATCTTGAAATAATTCTTGAAGGAATTTTAAAAGGTATGGGGAGGCATAGTTTTTCATCACTTAATTATCTTGTTGAATACACAATAAGAATATCTGTTCTTTTAATATGCGTACCTCTTCTTGGATTTTATGGAATTGTAATATCATACCTTGCAAGTAATATAATATGCAACACTTCGAGAATATTAAAAATAATAAGTATAACCGGAATAAAGTTCAGCTTTTCAGATAATATAATAATTCCTTTAATATCGGCGGTTTGTTCTATGCAAACGGTTTCATTATTAGAAAAACCAGTTCATTTTGAAAGGCTAAATATAGCGATAGAACCGGTAGTATTTACAATAGCAGCAGGTTTATTATATATTTTTATACAAAATGTTATACATAAAATTACAGGTAACGGATTTGAAATTGATTCATCGGAAATACCTGTAAAGCAACAATGAATCAGTGAAGCGGGCTGATCATAAGCTTAAGAATTGACTGAATTATGGCTGATCTGATATGTGAATCGTCAGATTCTTCTATTATTTTATCACGTTCAATAGTTTTAACGGCAATGTATTTGGCGGGCAGTTCATTAAGAGCTACCGCCATAACAGTGAACCTGCATCCATTACAATGACAGCAATTAAATTTTTGAAATATTTCGTCAAAACGTTTATTCATAAGCTCTTCATTTATATTTATAACTGCATATTCGTCTTCTTTTTTTCTTGTTGTTCTTGTTTTTTTAGTTTTTTCTTCTGAAACTTCCAAAGACTTAGCAGAATTCCTTACTCTTTTCTTAGGTTTTTCTTCTACAGATTCATCTTTATTTTCCGATTCTTCAGCTACATCTGTCGATTTGGGTTTTGATGCTGCCCGCGAAGACTTTTTTGCTTTTGAAGCAGTAACTTTACTATCTTCTTTAAGTTCAGTTTCTTTTGATGCCCGTGATTTTGAAGCTGACGTTTTGGACTGCGCGGTTTTTTTATCTGCTGTTGATTTAGTGCGCGTTGATTTTTTAGGTGCTTCCTCTTCAATATCATCGTCATTATTTTTCTGATTTAAAGAAGGCATGATCTTATTAAACATATCTTCTTTGCTGATATCCTGTTTAGTTTTTCTTGTCGCCATTGATACACCTCTTAATTACAGTTTAATATTTCATTGGAAAGCTTAAGGTAGTCTCTGACTCCTGCGGTTTTCGGAGCATATTCAAATATACTGCACTGCAGCGACTGCGCTTCTGACAGCGCAGCGCTGTTTCTTATATAAGTTTTAAAAATGGGGATTTTAAAGTTTTCGGCAACCATTTTAGCAGTACCAACCGATTCTCGGTGAAGCTTTGACAGACGATTGTATTTATTTATAAGAATACCGGCAACCTCAAGATCCGGATTACATGCTTTCTTGACATATTCAATTGTTTCATAAACCTGAACAAGCCCCTGAAGGCTGAATATATCGGGAAGCATGGGCAGAATTACATATTGGCTTGCCGAAAGCGCATTGACGGTCAAAAACCCGAGACCGGGTGGAGAATCTATAAAAATATAATCATAATCATTTTCTATAACCTGCAAAACGTTTTTAAGTATGAATTCTCTGTTTTGTCCGGTAAATTCAAGCTCAGCGCCCGTTAAAAGAATATTTGAGGGGATTATATCGGTCATTGATTTTTTCTGAATGCATCGTTGAACACGTACACTTCCGGTAATGGCGTCAAAAATAGTCGGCGAGCCGCTGTCCGCTCCTGTACTGAATGAAAGATTACCCTGTGGATCCATATCTACTGCAAGAACTCTAAATCCTCGTTTGGAAAAGGAAGATGCCAAAGCGTTTACAGTAGTAGTTTTTCCGACTCCGCCTTTTTGAGTAATAATAGCATAAATTCTGCTCAAAACCCAATCTCCCTTCAATTTTTATATTAAAGAATAAATCATTGTTTATTATATCAGAAATAAACATTTTTTTCAACTATAAGTCGAATTTATTTATTTTTTTAATAATGATTTTACTGTTTAATATCTGAAAAAACTTACGATAATATATATTAGAGAAGCTTTATCCGGTATGAAAGGAGCTGATTTTATGAATATAAATACAAACATTTACAAGCAATATATTAATTCCGGCGGTTCTTACAGCAATCATACGCAGAAAAATTTCAGCGTCCATGAAAAAAAGTCCGAAAAAAAGCAGGATTCGCTTTATTTTAGCTCAGAAGCCGCTTTTCTTAAGGATAATATAAAAGCAATAAAAAGCTGTGCCGCTGATATTGTCGGTCTGGCGTCGGAGGAGCGTATATCTGCAATAAAGAAAAGCGTCAAAAACGGCGAATACAATATATCTGCGCAGCAGGTTGCTGATTCGATTCTTAACAGATGGATCTGATAGGAGTGCTTATTTTGGAAAATTACGAGGAATTTTATAATTTTATGCTTGAATATACGGAGTTTTTTGAGGAGACTGCCGTAAAGGAAAGAGAAAAAATGAGCGCGTTATTGTCCGATGATCTTAAGCGTATTGAAAAATGCCTTAACGAGCATCAGTCAACTATAAAGAAAGCAGAACGCTTTGAACAGGACAGGCAGAAACTATTGGATAAGATTGGATTCAGCGGAAAATCGTTTCGTCAGATAATTGCCATGGCTGAAGGGGAAGAGAGAGAACAACTGAAAAAATTATATGAACGCTTTAAAATTGCAGTGGACAATGTTTCTCATTCAAATAAAACTGCTTTGCAGATTGCCGAAACTAATATGAAAATTCTTGAAAACATATCTCCAACCGGAGTTACCGATCCGAAATGCTATGATAATAACGGCGTATCCTCAAAGCAGAAAAATATAGGACTGTTAAATAAAAAAATCTAAATTTGGAGGTAAATTCAATTGAGACCTACTTTTTTGGGATTTGAAGCCGCCAAAACAGGCGTGTTCGCAAGTCAGAAGGCTCTTGATATAGTCGGACATAACCTTTCTAACATTAACACTGAAGGATACACGCGTCAGCGTGTCGATCAGGTTGCTCAGTATGTAAATGCAAGCGGAGCAAGACTTAAGCCCGATATGGTTTCACTTGCAGGAATGGGTACATATATCGAAGGAGTCGCGCAGCTAAGAAACGAAAGACTGGATACAGCCTATCGTCAGGAAAACACAAACGCCGGATTCTATAATCAGCAATCTCAGATGTTTTCGGATATAGAGTCTATAATAAACGAGCTTGAGGTCGGTAAGGACGGAAACGGATACGGTCTTAGCTTTGCAATAAAGGATATGTATACCGCTCTTGAGGACTTTGCTTATAATGCGAGCTCTGAGGCCGACGCAAATGTTTTTGCTAATTCTGTTGCTAACGTTACGCAAACGCTTAACAGATTGTCTCAGAACCTAACCAAGTCCGCCAATCAGTATAAGGAAGAATTACAGATAACTGTTGAAGACGTTAATGCCATGATGAAGGATCTTGCCGAACTTAATAAGAGTATCAGGCAGTCGATAAATACTAATGGCTATACCGAGCAATTCGGTCCTAACGAACTTAAAGACCAGCGAAATCTTCTTCTTGATAAGCTGTCCTCTTATGGTAGTCTTCGGGTGGAGGAACAGACAGACGGTACCGTAACTGTCGAGCTTAACGGTCATAAATGCGTTTGGGGAACAGAATATGATACTATAAATTATCAGTCGAACAATAACGGCACTGTTCAAGTAAACTGGAAAAGCAACGGTGAAAACGCAGCCAAAGATACGGGTATCTTTAAAGCCGCCGCAGATATAATAAACGGTAGGGGATTAGGGGCTACTTCGTCAACAGAATCCACTGTAAATGGATTTTTATATTATCAGGATAAACTTGACGCTTTTGCCTCTCAGCTTACGGTCGTTCTTAATAATACAATACCGGATGAGGTTGATGCGGACGGAAATGTTTTAAGCTATAAAAAGCTTGTGGGCGAAACTGTCGAGTCTGAAACGGGATACGACGTGTTTCCTGATATGCTGACAACAGCGGAAAATATAAATATAACAAGCGATCTTATGAACGATTCTTCTTATCTGATCGATAAGAATAACAGTACTGATAATACAAGTCTTCTTGAGCTAATAAACAAGCTTACCAAAGACAAGCATTCGTTTGAGTCTGCAAGTGATAAATTCACTGGAACTTTTCAGGAATTTGTCGCTGATTATACAGGAACCCTCGGCAGTGACAATTCGTATGCGGAAGGACGTTATAAATCGTCATTGTCAATGATAAATGAAATTCAGAACAGCAGAGATGAAATATCGGGTGTTAGCGAGAGTGAAGAAACCGTGAATATGATGACATATAACAGAGCATTTCAGGCGGCGGCCAGAATGATGACGGTTATGGACGGTCTGCTTGACGTAGTTATAAATCAAATGGCGATATAGCGTACGGAGGTCTTTAAATGAGAGTTACAAATAATGCAATGACAAGAAATTATCTTATTAATCTTAATAATAACTTATCCTTGCTGAATGAATCCGGTACACGTCTTCAGACAGGACGAGAATTTACAAAAATGTCTGAAAATGTTTCCGCAGGAACACGGGCGCTTGGTATCAGGACGCAGATGTACAAAAACGAACAGATCCAAAGCAATGTAAAGAAAGCAAGCGAAAGCTTGACTGTTGCAGAAAGCAATATGATGTCGCTTGAAGATATTTTAAATTCTGTGCATGAACAGACAATCAAAGCTTTAAACGGAACCAATGATTCTGTTTCCAATATCTTTTCAATAAACTTTGATTCATTAAAGAACCAGATTGTAGAATTTGCAAATTGCAAATATAACGATACATACATATTAGGCGGAACCAATAACCAATCTGCTCCTTTTGAAGTAAAAGACGGAGAGCTTTTCTATAACGGCGTAAACGTAAATAGTATAGAAAAAACAGACGGAAAATTTACTTCAAACGGAGAAAAAGTTCCGTTTAGTGATAGTATATACATTGATATTGGTATAGGACTTACTGTAAAAAACGGAGCCGTTGATCCTCGTTCCGCATTTAATATGTCTGTTTCTGGGCTTGATTGCCTTGGATACGGAACTACTGAGATAACCTATAAAGATATTAATACAAATGAAGAACACACAATTGAAGCTCCGAACAATGCGTATGAGCTGTTAGACGAAATGTCAAAATGTCTTGAAGAAAAGGATTTTGATAAGCTCGGCGCATTAAACGATCATTTGAGAAAAACTGTTGATAATCTGGTAACACAGATTGCCGACGTTGGGGTGAGAACCAATTACCTTGAAAATCATACCGGACGTCTTGAGGATGAAGAATACGTTTTAACAGAAATACAAAACAATCTTGAGTATATCAAGGATACCGATGAACTGATTAATCAGAAAAGTCTTGAATATTCATGGCTTTTAACACTACAGTACGGCGGAAAGGTTATACCTCAGTCGTTGATGGATTATATTAACTAATATTTTAGTTATTTATGATATTTACTTTAAGGGAGGTGTTAATTATGCAATTATTAAAAATCACAACAATTCCTCTTGAGTATGACTTAAATATTCAGAACGCTAAATTAACTGCTCCGCAAATTGAGCCTGCGAAACTCAGTCAGCATACTACGCCTGCGGCAATAAATTTGCAGACAGAAAACGCAAAAGTCAGGATGGATTCATCTGCTATGCGAAGAAGCATGGGAATGAAAAGTATTGCCGATGTTTCAAAGGAAGCTCCTGTTAAAACTCAGGAAACGGCTAATAAAGTTACTTCAGATTATGTCAATATGGGAAATTCCATGGTTAAGCCCGGTATGACTATTGCGCAGTTCATGAAACAAAAATCATTAAGCAATATTACAATTGATACAAATATCGGAGCTATTCCTACTGAAAAAATCGATATGTCATGGGAACCGGCAATTTCGAAAATTTCTGTCAGAAGAAGCAAAGTTGATCTTGACTGGAAAAAATCTGCCCGCGAAATGGAATTTATTCCAAGCAGTATAACTCTTGAGATAAAACAGCTTGCTGATGTGAAAATTGAATATTTAGGCGGATTTAACTATGTACCGCCAAGTTCTGATCCGGAATATGAAGAAAAATAAAATTATGGGACTGTTCAAAAATATATTTAAAATTGAACGGTCCTGTTTTATAACAAATTTATGAGAGGTATAAAATGAAAGTCTTAACAAGAGATTTTGGAGAAGTTGACATAAATGAATGCGATATAATAAAATTTGAACAGCCAATATTCGGATTCGAAAATTTTACTGATTTTATTATGCTTTACGATAATGATTTTAATGGAGAATATGCTTGGCTTCAGTCCACACAAGAACCGAATTTGTGCTTTATAATAGCTAATCCTCTTTTAACGTTGAACAATTATAATCCCAACTGTAAGAATGAAGCGGAAAAGATTATAGGTTGGGGAGAATATGAATATTGGCTTATAATGGTTGTTAAAGATGATTTCAGGGAAAGTACGGTAAATCTTAAAAGTCCTGTTATTATTAATTTAAAGAACAATAAGGCTATGCAAATTATTCTTGAAGATGATTATCCAATCCGATATCAGCTTTTCAAAGCCGGAAAGGAGCTGAAATAATGCTTATTTTATCAAGAAAATCCGGCGAAGCGCTTATAATTAATGAAGAAATTGAAATTAAAATTATTGAAGTGAACGGAGACAAGGTAAAAATTGGAATAAACGCGCCGCAGAATGTTAAAATACTCAGAAGCGAGCTTCGTCAGACGGTCGAAAGCAATAAAGACGCCGTATCAGGAGTTAATCCTAAAAAACTGTTTAATTTACTGTCCGATCTTGATGATAAGCATTAACAAATATATTTTAACATTTCAAGACACCCGAGCTTTATATATTCAGCGAGCTCGGTTTGCTCACGTTCCTTAATTTTAAGAATTTTATAACAGTATTTAGAATTCTTACCAAACATTAGTCCGTTGGATAATATTTGCAGATTTAATTCTGTTTCTTTTGAAAAAATAGGATTTCCGATTTTTAGCTTTATCTGATCTTCATATTCACACATAATCCTTGAGCTTCTGAAAGAAACGCTTTTCATTGAAACGGAAGTTACGGTACATTCGTCCCATTTATATACAATTTTATTTTTATTGAATATACCGCTTTTTAAAATAGGTTTGTAAATTTTAGCTCTTATAAATGTTGGAGTTTCAAGTACGTTTTCAGCGCCGGGTATCAGAGTGCATTTGATTGAAACTAGTCTAAGCAGATTTTTAGAAGATAGATATACCTTTCCCGTAATTATATGTGTAGATACGGCTCCTTCCATACAAATTATTTTTGCTTCTGTCGCTATTTTCAGAAGTGGGACAAATTGAGCGGAAAATTCGGCAAATTTGTCTTTTAAAGAAACTGTTGCCTGGCCATATTCAATTATATTATCATCTAATGTTTTTAAAATTGCTTTGCAATTTGACGGAAACATGCGGTATTACCCCTTAATAACATTTTAAGTATCTAAAATATTATAGCATATCGGCAGGAAAAAAGCAATTTTTAAGGAGAAATTATTAATGGATATAAATCTTATAATTGAAAAGCAAGAGCAAATAAACAAGCTAATGGTTAAATATGAAAATATAACAAAGCAAATGCTTGATTGTCCTGTAGACGATATTCTCGGTTATACTGAGAAAAGACAAACCTTATCTGAAATTATAACCGAACTTGATAAACAGATATCGGATGAATGTATAGATTCGCCAATTATTTCAGCGGCTTATAAAAACAAATGTGCCAGAAATGAGCTTGATGAATCTGGAATGAGAGTTTTTGACCTAAGGCAGAAATTTAACAGTATTGCTTTTAGAGTTTCAGGAATGGAACCTCAAATAACTGAACGTATCATAATTTTAAAAAATGATCTTATGAATAAAATCAAGAAGAATAATTCAGGACAAAACGCAAAGGCGGCCAAATATGCAGGGGCAGGTTTGTCAGGAGGAAAAAAGTTTTTCTTTCCTGAAAATAAAAAAAGTATTTAGGCTTTATTTTTTCAGCTTTCTTACGATATATTAATTAAGGAATAAATTTTTGAGGAGGATATTTTTATGAATGTAAGCTCAAGCGATTCAAGTACATATACTAATGCCGCTTACAGCAATAAAGGCATGTCCGGCTTGATATCTCAGATGGATACTGAAAGTCTTGTTCAGAGTATGCTTTCAGGAATACAAGCCAAAATAGATAAGCAGAATCAAGCCAAACAGCAGCTTCTGTGGAAGCAGGAAATATACAGGGACATTATTTCAGATATAAATAATTTTCAGGCGAAATATTTTAACCTTGCCTCTGATTCGTGCTTAAGACTTGAATCCTTTTATAATTCCATGAAAACTTCAAGTTCGTCTTCCGCTGCGGAGGTTACTGTCGGAAATAACGCTTTAGACGGTGATTTCAGCATGCAGATTGCCAGACTGGCTACTGCCTCCAGTGTAACATCAGCTAAAGTTGGAACAGGTGAAATTTCCACCTCAACTTCAAAATCTGACAGTTTTGAATACAACAGAAATATTGATATAAAAATAGGCGACAGATCTGTTTCAGTAGATTTGAAGGGCGCCGTTACAGCCGATGATATTTGCGGCCGCATTAATTCTGCTATTGGTTTAGCAGATTTTGCAAAAGCCGAAAAGGAAAACGTTACGATATATAAAGATGACGACGGCAATGAGCTGACATATACGGACGGCAAATATTATGACAAAGACAACAATGAATATACCGGAAACGTTAATACGTCCACTGAAGAAAGAATTAAAAATATAACTTTTGAATCAGATTCGGAATTTGAAATTTCAGGTTCATCAGCAGGATTATCAATATTAGGATTCAGCGGAACAATTAAATCTGCCGCTGCCAAGGACGACGATGGTAATGAAATTTCCGGGAAATATGAACTTGAATCAGCCTCTGTAAATACCAAGTTTGCTGAAGTGGGAAATATTAACGGATATGTTGACATTACTCTAGACGGAGTAAAAAAATCAATAGCTGTAAACGAAAACGAATCGATGAGCGATTTCAGAGATAAAGTACAATCGGCGTTTGGCAGTTCAGTACAGTTTACAAACGATGGCGGTATTTGGAAAATTTCAGTAGCGGGGACAGGAAGAAATTTGACTTTGTCTGCTAATTCTGAAACTATGGAGGCAATAGGCTTTTCAAGCGGGACTACGACAGCTTCAAACCAGATTGTAAGAACAGATACTATAGGTAAATTAGGTATCGGTGATGAAACGGATACAGATACAAAATATTCATTCACATTAAACGGCAAGGAAATAGAATATACGGCCGCAGATACAGTATCGACAATAATGAATAAAATTAATTCAAGCGATACCGGCGTTAGTATTACCTATGACGAATTAAGCGATAAATTTAAAATTTCATCAAACTCGACAGGAGCCGGGTTTGATATAAATCTAAACGGTGATAACGAGGGACTGTTTTCTAAGCTCGGTTTTACCGTTGATTCTTCCGGAAATCTTGATAGCTCTACCGTAACCGCCGGACAGAATGCAGTTGTAAATATAAACGGTGTAACAGTTGAAAGAGCAAATAATGAGTTTACTTATAATGGTCTTACAATATCATTAAAGTCAACTACCGGTTCATATGTTACTAATGCAGACGGAAGCTTTGCAGAAAACGGCGACGGTACAATAAAAACTGTTTCAGGCACTACAGAAGATAAGGCTCAAATTTCAACTTCTCGAGATGTTGATAAAATAATAGATAATTTAAAGTCGTTTGTCGAAGATTATAATAGTCTTATTGATAAATTAAATGGCTTTACACACGAGGAAGCTTCCTATAAATCTTATGCTCCTTTAACTGACGCACAGAAAAAAGAGATGACCGAAAAAGAAATAGAGCTATGGGAAGAAAAAGCTAAGGAAGGTCTGTTAAGAAATGACAGAGACATATCAGATTTTCTGAGCGGCATGAGATCTGCAATGTATACACGAGTAGGAGCGAAATATGTTTTATCTAACATAGGTATAGATTCAAGCTCTCAGTGGTCTGATTATGGAAAACTAAGCATTGATGAAGATAAACTGAAAAATGCATTGCTAACTGATCCCAACGGAGTAAAAGAACTTTTTACCGGAGAAAACGGACTTGCAACCAGACTTAATAAAATATGTGACAAGGCTGCAAACACAAGTTCAGGAAGTCCGGGTGCATTGGTTTCTCTTGCCGGAGTAATTGGCAAAGGAACTGAAAAAGATAATACTATAAAAGATAAATTAGATGCCATTTCTAAAAAGCTTGAATCTCTTAATATGGTTTACGAGAAGAGGAAACAAAGATATTGGAATCAGTTTAATGCGATGGAAACCGCTTTATCAAATATGAGCTCACAAAGTTCATGGCTTTCTCAAATGATGGGATAATTACTTCACAGAACGGGGAGGAGTATTAAATGGCGGCAGTTAATCCTTATGAAGAATATCAAAAGCAATCTATTATGACAATGACTCAGGGTGAGCTTGTTGTTCAGTTATTCAGAGGATGTTCCAAGAAACTTAATTTAGCAGTTTATTACATAGAAGAAAATAATACGGAAAAAGCGGAGGAATCTCTTTATAAGGCGCAGAGAATAATAAATTATTTAAATGCTTCATTAGATAGAAGTATAGATATTTCTTCAAATTTACACTCATTGTACGATTATTTTGTCAGGATGATTGTTAAAGCAAAGATAAAAATGGATTTGGAGATAATCAAGGAAATTATTCCTATGATAGACGGTTTAGGGGATTCTTTTCAGGAAGCCGAAAGAATTGTTCATAAAAAATAATCTAAAATCCGATTTGCTTTTAAGTAAATCGGATTATTAATTTATAAGGGAGATATAAAAATGAATAACAATTATATTAAACCGGAAATAACTATTATAAAATTTAATGAAAAAGATATTATTACCGGCTCGGCAGAGTCGTATGACAGAATTGATGAAGACGGAAATATTAATCTTCCGCCGGTTGAAATAGAATGAAGATTTTTGTTTACAAATTTTGATATTTGTGTTATAATTTTTGTTGATATTATTTGAATCGGAGGAACACGAATTGTCAACAGAAAATATCCGTAATTTTTGTATTATTGCTCATATTGACCATGGAAAATCAACATTGGCAGACCGAATCCTTGAGAAAACATATACAGTAGCAAAGAGAGATATGGAGGAACAGCTGCTGGATAATATGGAAATTGAAAGGGAACGCGGTATAACAATAAAAGCTCGTGCTGTGAGATTGAAATATCATGCGCTTGACGGAAAAGAATATATCTTTAATCTTATTGATACTCCCGGACATGTTGATTTTAATTATGAGGTTTCACGTTCGCTTGCGGCCTGCGAAGGAGCAATACTTGTTGTTGACGCATCGCAAGGAATTGAGGCGCAGACGCTTGCAAACACTTATCTTGCAATAGAGCATGACCTTGAAGTAGTTCCGGTAATTAATAAGATAGATCTTCCTTCAGCCGATCCCGAAAGAGTCTGCGAGGAAATAGAAAATGTAATAGGCATACCGGCAGAGGATGCTCCGAGAATATCGGCAAAAGCCGGTTTAAATATTGAAGACGTTTTAGAAAAAATAGTAAAAGAAATTCCTGCTCCTTCGGGAGAAGCAAATAAACCGTTAAAGGCGCTTATTTTTGACAGCTACTACGACGCATATAAAGGCGTTATAATATATGTACGTATCAAAGAGGGCAGTGTAAAAGTAGGAGATACTATAAGACTAATGGCCGCAGGTTCTGAATTTACAGTAGTTGAAGTCGGTTATATGGACGCTGTTGATCATATTAACAGCGGTATGCTTTCGGCGGGCGAGGTTGGCTATATATCTGCCTCTATTAAAAGTATAGGTGAAACTCAAGTTGGAGATACGGTAACAAATGCGTTAAATCCTTGCAGCGAACCTCTTCCGGGGTATAGAAAAGTAAATCCTATGGTTTATTCCGGCATTTACCCAGCTGACGGAGCAAAATATGAGGATTTAAGGGAAGCTCTGGAAAAGCTCCAGCTTAACGACGCTTCGCTTTCATACGAGCCTGAAACTTCCATAGCGCTTGGCTTTGGCTTTAGATGCGGTTTTCTGGGACTTTTGCATATGGAAATCATACAGGAAAGACTGGAAAGAGAATATAATCTTGATCTCATAACTACCGCGCCGTCAGTTATTTATAAAGTAACTCTTACCAATGGTGAAACCAGGTTTATAGATAATCCAACTAATTATCCGGATCCGGGTTTGATTTCCAGCGCTGAGGAACCAATGGTAAAAGCGGAAATTCTGGCTCCTTCTGATTATGTAGGCAATATTATGGAATTATGTCAGGAAAGGCGCGGTATATTTAGAGATATGAAATATCTCGATGAAACCCGTGTTTCCCTTCATTATGAGTTACCGTTAAATGAAATAGTGTATGACTTTTTTGACGCGCTTAAATCAAGAACTAAGGGATATGCGTCGTTTGATTATGAAATACTCGGATATGCGCCTTCAAAACTTGTAAAACTGGATATATTGTTAAACGGGGATATTGTTGATGCCTTATCGTTTATTGTCCATGCCGACCGCGCTTATTCCCGTGGCAGAAAAATGGTTGAAAAGCTAAAGGAAAATATTCCAAGGCAGCTTTTTGAAGTACCTATCCAAGCTGCCATAGGAGGTAAAATAATTGCCAGAGAAACGGTCAAGGCTATGAGAAAAGACGTTTTGGCAAAATGCTACGGCGGCGATATAACAAGAAAAAAGAAATTGCTTGAAAAGCAAAAGGAAGGTAAAAAACGAATGAGACAGCTCGGAACTGTAGAAGTTCCGCAGGAAGCTTTTATGAGTGTCCTCAAGCTTGATGAATAAGATGGTGAAAATATGAAAAAATATAAATGTCCTCATTGCGGTGAAAGATCAATAACGCCTTTAAAAAAGGCATTTGCAGGCAATCAAAAATCCAAAGGAGTTATGTGCCCAAGCTGCGGAAAGCATTGTACAAACGGTATGCAATCGGCAATATTTCATACTATAACCGATTTGTTAATGCTAATAGCAGTTGTTATTATGTATATAAAAACTGATTTAAGTTTTTTTCCCATTATTATAGTTATTATTGTAACGTTTATAATAAATAAAATATTTGACGCTCTTTTTTTCCCGCTTGTACCGAGTCTCAGAATTGACGTATGATGACAGGAGTGTATATACATGTACCGTTCTGCTCTAAAAAGTGTCCCTATTGTGATTTTTATTCATGTAATTATAGCATAAAATCGGCAGAAAAATATAAAAATGCGGTAATTCGTAATATACGGAATTTGCCGCATGCAGATGTTGATACCGTTTACTTTGGAGGCGGTACACCGTCAATTATTCCATCAGAATATATAGCGGAAATAATAGAAGCTTTAGAATGCAGATTTAATTTGATTTCTCCGGAAATAACCATAGAAATAAATCCGTGTACGGTTACAGAAGCAAAATTAAATAGCTATAAAATTGCCGGAATTAATCGGCTTTCAGTTGGCGTTCAATCTGGTAACAATGATGAATTGGAATTTTTAGGCCGTTCTCATTCTTTTGAAAAGGCGGCGGATACTATAATACTTGCAGCTGAAACAGGATTTTATAATATATCCTGTGATCTAATGATAGCATTGAAAGATCAAACTTTTGAAAAGCTTGAATGCTCTGTTACGAATATAATTAATCTCCCTATTCAGCATGTATCATCTTATATTTTAAAAGTAGAAAAAGAAACTCCGTTTTATAAAAATAAAACTTGGAAGTTGTTGCCTGATGACGATCAAATTGCTGATTTGTATTTATATACCGTGAAATTATTAGAAGAATCCGGTTTTAAACAGTATGAAATTTCAAATTTTTCTAAAATCGGTTATAAAAGTCGTCATAATATGAAGTACTGGAAATGCGAAGAATATTTAGGTATAGGTCCTTCAGCTCATTCGTATTTTAATGGAAAAAGGTATTATGTTCCTGACGATTTAGACAGCTTTTGCGAGAATGATCATCAGATAATCATAAATGAGAACGCAGAGCCGGGAAGCGGTAATGAGCGTATTATGCTGGGACTGCGTCTTACAGAAGGTATTAATCTTGAAGATTTTGACAATAATTTAGATTTATATAAGCGTTCTATGAAATACTGTAAAAACGGTTTTGCAGAATTAAATGATAATTATTTAAAACTTACGCCAAAAGGATTTTTGGTGTCTAATTCAATAATAACAGATTTGTTATACGGCAATGGTATGTAAAATGTCATTGCCTTGTTTTTTAAAATCGGTGTTAAATCTTAATGCACTATTGAAAATTCCGAGAATATAGAGTATAATTAAAAAAAGGGTATTATAATCGATAATTCTTTCCTTGCCAACTAAATAATATATCTAATAAAATAGGAGGTCTTAAATGGCTGAAAAATTTACTGTTTCATTACAGAAAATAATAAATGAATTTAAGCTTGAATCAATTTATACTCCAAAACCGCCTGAAGAAATATTTATTGATGAAAACGACGTTAATCGTCCCGGTCTTCAGCTTATGGGATTTTATGAATATTTTAATCCCGAACGAATACAAATTATAGGAAAGATGGAATTTGCTTATCTTTCAACAATAGACGAGCAAACCAGAAGGGAACGTCTTGAAAAATTATTCTCTCAGAGACTGCCTGCACTAATCATAACCCGAGAGCTTCCTTACTTTGCTGAAATGCTTGAGCTTTCCAAGCAATATGAAATGCCTCTTTTACGTAGTAAGGAAAGTACGTCTAACTTTATGTCGGGACTTATAGCATTTTTAAACCTTAATCTTGCTCCAAGAATAACTCGTCACGGCGTTTTAATAGAAATTTATGGTGAAGGAGTTTTTATAACAGGAGAAAGCGGTGTAGGAAAAAGCGAAACTGCAATTGAATTAGTAAAAAGGGGACATAGACTTGTAGCCGACGACGCGGTTGAAATAAGAAAGGTTTCAAATATCAGTTTAGTAGGAAGTTCACCCGATAATATCCGTCATTTTCTTGAGCTTCGCGGAATAGGTATTATTAATGCAAGACGTCTTTTTGGTATGGGAGCAGTTAAGCTTACTGAAAAGATTGATCTCATAGTTGAAATGGAACTATGGAATCCCGAGAAGATATATGATAGAATGGGAGTGGATAATCAGTATACATCAATATTAGGCGTTAAGGTTCCGTCGCTTACTATTCCTGTTAAACCGGGACGTAATCTTGCTGTCATTCTTGAGGTTGCAGCTATGAATAACCGTCAGAAAAAAATGGGATATAATGCGGCTCAGGAACTTTTGGAAAAGCTTGGACTTGACATGGACAGTAACGACACAGTTAAAAATTATGAGCAATTTTAATAGGAGGTTAAAATGTTTATTGAAGCTGATCTTCACTGTCATTCGATAGCGTCAACTCACGCATATTCAACAGTAAAAGAGCTTGCTGAGTCTGCCTTTGAAAATGGATTAAAACTATTTGCATTAACAGACCATGCGCCTGAAATGGAGGACGCACCGCATATTTGGCATTTTAATAATTTGGCGGTTCTTCCCAGAATAATTAAAAATGTTATTGTATTAAAAGGCGTAGAAGCAAATTTAAAAAACATTGATGGCGAAATCGATTTATCTTCATATGACCTTAAATGCACGGAATGGGTTGTTGTATCATGTCATGAACCTGTTATAAAACCAGGTTCGACCGAAGAAAATACAAAAGCTTATTTAAATCTTATAAAAAGATATTCAGAGGTAGATTTAATCGGTCATCCAACCACATGGAAATATCCGGTAGATTTTAATATACTTGTTAAGGCATGTAAAGAATACGGTGTATTTCTGGAATTAAATGAAAGTTCAGTTAAATTCGGAAGAAGTCCGGTTGAAAACTGTATAGAAATGCTTAATGTTTGCAAAAAATATTCAATGCCGATTATAGTTAATACGGATTGTCATTACAGTGATATTATAGGTCAGACGCCGACAGTTTATAAAATAATTGAGGATATAGACTTCCCCAAAGAATTGGTGTTTAATCGAAAAGCCCAAAATATAATCGATTATCTTTCAAAAAAGAAAAATATAATTATATAGAGAGTGAGGAAGGAATGCCGTATATTGAAAGGTTAGCAGCGATATGCAGCAACATCGGCTGTGGATTCAAGACCAACGAACTGCTTAAGAGTCACACTACATTTAAAATCGGAGGAATTTGTAAATGCTTTATAGATGTTAATAATGCTGAATCACTACAGAAAATATTATATTTTCTTAAACAAGAAAACGTTTCATATTTTGTAATGGGACGAGGCAGCAATATATTAGCGTCCGATGAAGGCTATGACGGAGTAATACTTCATATAGGAAAATTATTTTCAAATATAGAAATCATCAACGACACCGATATCAGATGTACGGCAGGAGTTGCTTTGAAGGATATATGCCTTTTTGCAATGGAAAATTCCCTAACAGGGCTTGAGTTTGCATATGGTATACCCGGAACATGCGGAGGAGCGCTTTATATGAATGCGGGTGCATACTGCGGTGAGATCAAGGACGTTGTTAAAAGCGCACGTTATATTGATGAAAAAAATAGTATCAGGGATATTGCTACTAATGAAATGTGCTTATCATACAGGCACAGCATATTTTCTGAATATCAAAATAGTATTATAACAGATATGATTTTTAGTTTGAAAAAAGGAAATAAAGAAAATATAAATGCCAAAATGAATGAACTTATGGGTCGCCGAAGAGATAAACAGCCCCTTGAATATCCAAGTGCAGGAAGTACATTCAAGCGTCCTGAGGGAAGTTATGCTTCACTTTTGATAGATCAATGCGGATTAAAGGGACTATCTGTAGGCGACGCTCAGGTCAGCTTAAAGCACAGCGGCTTTATTATTAATAAAGGAAACGCTTCATGTCGCGATGTATTGGAGCTTGCAGAAAAGGTTTCAAAAATTGTTAAAAATAAAACCGGATATAATCTGGAGTTAGAACCGGTCGTTTTAAGATAAAATATATATCGGAGGATGGTTATATGCAGTTTGTAATAGTAACGGGTATGTCGGGTTCCGGAAAATCATGTGCAATGAACGTGTTAGAAGATATAGGATTTTACTGCATTGATAATATGCCTCCGCAGCTATTAAATAAATTTGCAGATATATGCATGCACTCTAAGGGACAGATTGAAAGAGTCGCAGTGGCGGTTGATATACGTTCCGGAGAAATGTTCAGCGAAATTTTTGACAGATGGAAAATGCTGAAGGATAATATTGATTTGGAAGTCAAAATTCTTTATCTTGAGGCCAATGACGAAGTTTTGATAAAAAGATATAAGGAAACAAGACGCAAGCATCCGCTGGACGATAAATTTTCAAGCTGCCTTCATAAGGCAATCGCTTTTGAAAGAGAACAGCTTAGTCCTCTTAGAGAAGTTGCAGATTATTATATAGAATCATCTTATCTTTCAACATCTCAGCTCAAGGAAGAAATCAAAGGCTTATTTCTCGAAAAGAACAGTGATTCAATGATAATAAAAATTATGTCTTTTGGATATAAATACGGTGTTTCAACAGAAGCTGATCTGGTATTTGACGTCAGATGTCTGCCGAATCCATATTATATTAAAGAACTTAGATCTCAGACCGGCTGCGATTCCAGCGTAAGGGATTATGTAATGAGTTTCGAGCAGTCAAGAATTTTATTGGATAAAATAAAAGATCTTTTAGACTTTCTTATACCATTATATGTACATGAGGGTAAAAGCCAGCTTGTTATATGCTTCGGTTGTACGGGTGGCAAGCATAGGTCAATTACTTTTACCGAGCTTGTTTCAGATTATCTTATTAAAAGAGGATTAAGAGTTCAGAAAAGCCATAGGGATATCGGAAAAGATATCAGCTATTACAGAACATAACCAATTTAAGGAGGAATGCCGAAATGGCGTCCTTTTCCAATGATGTCAGAGGAGAAATTTGCTGTACTGTAACAGATAAAGACAAAAAATATGCCTGTTTATACGGTATTATACTATTTTGCCGTCATATAAGTGAAAAAAGCGTAACAATAAATACAGAATCTGAGAAATTTTTCAAATTGTCTTGCGAGTTGATAAAATCAGTATTTAACCGTAACATAATTTTTGAAACAGAGATTATACAAAAGAAAAAAGGGAATACGGGCTATTATATTAATATTAATGATGCGGATTCAGTTCGTTTAATATATGAAGCTTATAACATCAATATTGAAAAACGCGAAATAAATCTTAAAAATATAGTCATAAATAGCTTAAACGCTTTTTTAGCAGGAGTATTTCTTATATGTGGAAGTGTTACCGATCCTGAAAAAGAATATCACTTGGAATTTACTCTGCCATGTGAACAATTATACTTTGATCTTGATAAATTATTACTTAGCTTAGGTATTTCTTCAGGAAGAACAGAAAGAAAAAAGAATACTGTACTTTACATCAAAGACAGTGAAAATATAGAAGATATACTGACCTTTATAGGCGCAAGACAGTGTACTCTCAATCTTATGAATATCAAGATTTTCAAGGACGTAAGAAATAAAGTAAACAGAATTGCAAACTGCGACGCGGCTAATATCGATAAGGTTATAGCTGCTTCAGCAAAGCAGATTAACGATATAAAGATTATTAAAAATGCCGGTAAATTTGAGAATCTTTCCGCTGAATTGAAAGAAACCGCAAATCTGCGCCTTTTATATCCTGAATACAGCTTGCAGGAATTAGGTGATAATCTTTCAAAGCCTATCGGACGTTCCGGCGTAAATAGAAGATTTTTAAAGCTTGCTGTTATAGCGAATGAAATTATAAAAAAAGATAAAGACGGTGAAAATATTGGAAACTGAAAACGGCTTCGTACATCTTCATGTTCATAGTGAATACAGTCTGCTCGACGGCGCTTGCCGCATTAAGAAGCTTGTAAAAAAAGTAAAAGAGCTTGGTCAGACTGCAATCGCAGTAACCGATCATGGCGTAATGTACGGAGCAGTTGATTTTTATCGTGAAGCTTTGGCGGCAGGTATTAAGCCGATTATTGGCTGCGAGGTATATGTAGCGCCAAGAACACGTTTTGATAAAGAGGCAAAGCTTGATTCACGTCCGTTTCATTTGATTTTACTATGTAAAAACAACAAGGGCTATCAAAATCTTATTAAACTTGTTTCATTGAGCTATACTGAAGGGTTTTACAGTAAGCCCAGAGTTGATTTAGAAATTCTTGAAAAATATTCCGACGGTCTTATATGTCTTTCCGGCTGTATAGCAGGAGAAATTGCAAAAAAGCTTATAAACCGAGAATATGAGTCAGCCAAAAAGGCTGCTTTGAATTATGAACGAATCTACGGAAAAGGAAATTATTATTTAGAAGTTCAAAATCATGGAATAAAAGATGAAATTGAAATAATTCCTATGCTCAAAAAGCTATCAATAGAAACCGGAATACCACTTGCTGCAACTAATGATTCACATTATATCGAAAAAAGCGACGCAGAAACTCAAAATATATTGATGTGTATTCAGTTAAAGAAAACTATATATGAGCCTAATAAGCTTAAATTCCCCACTGATGAATTTTATATAAAATCTACGAAACAGATGTACGAGCTTTTCGGGGATATGCCGGAAGCAGTCATAAATACATTCGATATAGCAAAACAATGTAATGTAAGCTTTGAATTCGGGGTAATCAGGCTTCCTGAATTTAAAACCGATGGAGAAAGGGATAATATATCATTTTTTAAAAATTTGTGTTTTTCAGGTTTTATCGAAAAATACAACGAGCCAATTAATAAAAGTATCAGGGAGCGTCTTAACTATGAAATAAAGATAATAGTTGAAATGGGCTATACAGATTATTTTCTTATTGTTTGGGACTTTATAAGATACGCAAAAGAAAATAACATCCCGGTGGGCCCGGGAAGAGGCTCTGGAGCTGGAAGTCTATGCGCTTATTGCATTGGAATTACAGGTATAGATCCAATAAAATATAACCTTCTGTTCGAACGTTTTTTAAATCCTGAAAGAGTAAGTATGCCTGATTTCGATATAGACTTTTGCATTGAAGGCAGACAGCAGGTTATAGATTATGTTGTGAATAAATACGGATCAGAACGTGTTTCTCAGATAATAGCGTTTGATACGCTTAAAGCAAGAGCAGCAGTAAAAGATACCGGAAGAGCTTTAGGCCTTTCAGTTAAATTCAGAAATGACATATCTTCACTTATACCAAAGGATTTAAATATTACTATTGAAAAAGCAATAGAAAAAAATGATGATTTAAAACAGCTTTATGATACTAATCCTACAGCTCACAAGCTGATTGATGAATCCATTAAGCTTGAAGGAATGCCGAGAAATGATTCTATTCACGCAGCGGGCGTAGTTATATCTTCCGTTCCCATAACTGATATTGTACCTGTAAAAACAAGCGGAAACGCCGTAGTAACGCAATATACAATGTCAGCTCTTGAAAATCTCGGACTTCTTAAAATGGATTTTCTGGGACTTAGAAATCTTACTGTTATAAAACACTGTGTAGAGCAGATACAAAGATATGAAAATAATTTTAATATTAATAAAATTTCTGTAAATGATAAAGATGTATATAAAATGATGTCTTTAGGTAAAACCACAGGAGTTTTCCAGTTTGAAAGCGATGGAATGAGAAGGGTTCTTATTCAGCTAAAGCCGGAAAATCTTGAGGATCTTATAGCTATTATTTCGCTTTACCGTCCGGGCCCTTCTGAATCCATACCAAAGTATATATTCAACAAACATAATCCTGATAAAATAACTTATAAGCACCCAGTTCTAAAAAATATTCTTAATGTAACCTATGGCTGTATGGTATATCAGGAACAGGTTATGGAAATATGCAGAGTTGCCGCGGGATATTCCTACGGAAGAGCGGATTTGGTAAGACGCGCAATGGCCAAAAAAAAGCATGATGTAATGGAAAAGGAACGTAATATATTTTTATACGGCAATAAAAATGACGACGGTACTACAGAATGCTGCGGAGCTATAGCAAACGGTATTAATGAAAAAACTGCAAATGAGATTTTTGATGAAATGAGCGGATTTGCCTCTTATGCATTTAATAAGTCACATGCAGCAGCTTATGCTTATTTATCTTATCAGACGGCATATTTAAAATGTCATTATATGAAAGAATATATGGCTGCGCTTATGTCAAGTGTACTGGGTAATACTGATAAATTATCCGAATATGTAGAAGAATGCCGTCAGAATGAAATAAAAATATTAAGGCCGGATATAAATAAAAGCTATGCTGAATTTACAGCAGAAGAAAATGGTATAAGGTATGGACTTCTCGCAATTAAAAATATAGGTAAGGGGATAATACTAAGTATTATAGAAGAGCGAGAAAAGAATGGTGTTTTTCAATCTCTTGATAATTTTTGTGAAAGAACATCAGAATTGAATATAAGCAAAATAATAGTCGAAAATTTAATAAAATCAGGAAGCTTTGATAATTTAGGTGCAAATAGACGTGAAATGATATCCAATTATGAATACATTATGGACAGTTATTCACATTTTACAAGAAAAAATATTGAAGGACAAATGAATTTATTTCCTGATGGAAATAATCGGATTCATCAAAAATTTAAATTTAAAAGTCAAGAAGAGTATAAATATAACGATCTGCTTGAATTTGAAAAACTGTCAACCGGCATGTATATATCAGGTCATCCTCTGGATGAATTCAGAATCTACACTAAGCTTATGAAATTAAATTCCATTTCAAAAATAAAAAATAATAAATACCTGAACAAAACTGTTGAAGAAAAAATAATAGGAGTTTTAGACGATATAACTATCCATTATACATCTACCGGGAAAAAAATGGCTTTTCTAAATATTCAGGATATAACCGGTCAGATTTCATGCACACTGTTTCCAGAAGCATACAATTTATATAAAAATAAACTACAAATCGGAGATATTCTTTATATATACGGAAAAATATCTAATAAGGAAGCCTTTGAAACATCCATAATATGTAATAATCTTTATTCTAAGTCGGAATTTAAGAATATTGCGGAATCAAAGAGTCTCTGTATAAAGCTGAATGGGACGCAGAAAGAAGTAGCTTTAAAAATTATTAAAGCCGCTGAGGATTACCCGGGAAATATA
>ERZ791607.677-NODE-677-length-30632-cov-3.455081_pt1 | contig 30632 bp, 19 predicted proteins | sample MGYA00509964_ERZ791607 | MGnify/ENA primary metagenome ERZ791607 (study PRJEB30046, sample SAMN00791907) | human gut metagenome | study: EMG produced TPA metagenomics assembly of the A metagenome-wide association study of gut microbiota in type 2...
GACAGCTTGCTGGCAGGTTTACGAATGTAATAAATGAAGGGCTGAACTGTTACAAACTTTATTGTAAGACATGACTTATCAACAATATCTGAGCCATTATCCTAGTTTACCTTTTGCATTTCCAGATATATTTCCACACTAGAAAACGGGCAGCTATTACAAAATTTATCGTTTGCTCCAAAATAAACTCGACATTTTCAGCATATTGTGTTACCATATGTTTAGTAAACATAAACACATTTAACACTTTGATATGCTTTTTCAACTTGTATATCAGATATTCATAAATCAGACTAACAGAAAGGACGATTTTTATAAATATGCCTACAATCCGTGATATAGCCAAAGCTGCCGGAGTTTCTCCCGGTGCCGTTTCAAGAATATTAAACAACGATACAACACTTCATGTTTCCGCCGGGACACGAAAACGAGTATTGGAAACAGCCAAAAATTTAGATTACAAAAAAATCCCAAGAGCAAACACACCCCTAACCGGAAATTTTTTTACTATGGGAATTGTTTTGTGGTTTTCTGCCGAGGAAGAATTAAAAGACAACTATTATCTTAAAGCAAGACAGGGAGTTGAAGATTTCTGCGTGAAAAACAATATAAATATACTCCGTGTATTTCCGGGTGATTCAGAATATTTTTCTAAATTAAATACCGTTGACGGTCTTATATGTATCGGCAAATTCAGCCGCCTTGAAATCAAAAATTTTATAAACATATGCAGCAATATTGTTTTTCTCGATATGGCAGTAGACGAATTTAATATCACTTCATTATCAATGGATTTTGAACACGCCGTTTACAGTGCACTTGACTTTCTGACGGAACTTGGGCATAGTAAGATTGCATTTTTAGGCGGAAAAGAATATGTAGGCAAACATGAACTTATAACCGACGCCCGCACCACAGCCTACAAAAAATATATGAATCACAGAAAAATGGATTGTGAAACTTATTTTAAAGAGGGAAGTTTTTCTTTTGAATCAGGATTTGACATGATGAATGAACTTTTCCGTGAAAACAATATTCCGACCGCCGTATTTGCAGCAAATGATGTTATTGCACTCGGTGCCATGAAAGCAATCCGTGAAAACGGGCTTAAAATCCCTGATGATATATCCATTATAGGATTTAACGATGAGGAAACAAGTGCTTATATTACGCCGCCGCTCACCACAATCCATGCACCTGCATACGATATGGGACAGCACGGGGCAAATCTTGTATATGTTTCTTCAAATCTTAGCATAAAAACACCGCTTAAGGCTAAAATACCATGTGAACTTGTGGTAAGGGAAAGCTGTAGGAGGATTTAAAAAACACTCGGATTATTTAAATGAAATAATCCGAGTGTTTTTATTCTTATTAGATATTTTAATTTTTTACTTTACTGCAACCAATATCCACTTCTGGCAGTCACCGCCCCAGAAATTCCACTGATTTATATTTCCGCCTGAATTCCTGCTCCAATCATATACATCAAGACCTGATTTACAACTTGATGCCTTTGACAATACCGCATATGTTCCATCTGACTGTTTGCTTAATTTAAACAACTGATTTGTCCCTTTGTTCAGACTGTACTGTACAATGTTGGTTCCGTCCGCAGCACTTCCCATTGCCACATCAAGTGCCTTTGTATAATTTGATGCTCCTGTAAGTATATAGTAATATCCGTCACCATTTGATACTATCTTATATTTCTGTGATGCAAATCCATTATATGCCCACTGCTGGATATTCGCATGGTCTGCCGAACTTCCGTCTGCCACATCTAAATATTTGCCTGAAAACTTGTTTCTTATATAAAATATTCCCTCCGTCTTGCTTACTTTAACTGAATTTTTTGTTCCCCATATCGTCTGATTATTTTTTCCTATCAATGAGAATGTCATAACTTCATTGTGGCTCGGTGTTTCATCTTTCTGCTTGAAAAATACACCTTTATACATCACACCGTCTATAACCATCTGACAGTAATATGTTCCTTTAATATAGCTCCAGCTTCCCGTCACATCCCCGGTGATTTTTCCGTTGGAATTTAATTTTATTTTCTGTGTTGTAAGCATTCCGACATTTTTTGTTGAAGCATCTTTTCCATGATTTACAAATTCATATTCTCCAAGCATATCTGATGCTGAATAACCTGTTTTTGAAATCGTACTTCCGAGATACTCATAAACTGCCGTAACCGGCCAGTTATCCTGATTTAAAAACTGCTGGTGTACTCTCACTTCATGTGACTCATTTCCGCTGTCAAATCTGGTGTGATAAACAAGATATCTCTGATTGTCCGTGTCAATAAATGCTGAGTTGTGACCGGCTGATTTGTAACCCTGCATTATCGGGGTAAAGTTATAATTTCCCATAACTTTTATTCCACGGTCTGCCTGATTTGTTCCTGCTGAAAACACTGCTGAATTTCCTGCGGCATCAACATAATTTCCGTTAATCGTCTTTGAACGATACATTCTTATATGATATCCTCCATCTGCACCAAGCCAGCCATATGTAACATAAAGATAATAATATCCGCTTTCTGCATCATATTGAATATATGGTGCTTCGCCTGACTTTTTATAGCCTCCGGCAATCCTCTTTCCAAAGTATCCATCAGTATCACCACTTGTAGTTTTTGGATATTTCGGCTGACCGGTAGCCGCGTCAAGCTCAAGAATATAAATTCCTCCTGACCATGAACCATATGTCATCCAGAGTTTTCCATTTGCATCAAATAAAATACATGGATCTATCGCATTTGGATAAAAACTGCTATTATATGCTCCATTTGATGAGAACCAGTTTCCAACTTTCTCAACTTTTCCGTTATTTATCAATTTTGGAATATTGGTATTGTTATAGTTTGTATTAACTGTCTTTGTTCCAAGATTAGATTTTGTTGTTACATTTACATCTTCCTTTGTAAATCCAGAATAAACAACTGTATCTACATAAGAGAACGGACCTGTCGCAGACTTCGATACCCCATATCCTATACATGAACGCACAGCCGTTGATGATGTACAATAATAAATCATGTACGCACCCTTACTTCCGTCTTTCCATACATAATTTTTATTGTATATGACATCAGGTGCCCAGACACCGTATCCGCCCTTGCAATCGGAGTCATTGTAACCAGCCCACTGGAATGATGATGCAAGCGACTGTTCAAGTGCTTCATTTTTTGAAGCTTTTGTGCTTCCACTGTTTTTAACAGCCGTCACGAGTTCCCATTTCTGACAGTCACCGCCCCAATAGTTCCATTCATTTATATTTCCACCTGCTGATTTGCTCCAGTCATATACATCAAGACCTGATTTACAATCACTTGCCTTTGTCAAAATCGCATATGTTCCGTCTGCATTCTGAACAATGCGGTATTTTTGCATTTCTCCGCCCCAATAACTCCACTGCATAATGTTAGTGCCGTCTTTTGATGAACCACCGTCAACATCGACACACTTTTTATAGCTTGTCGCACCCGTAAGAATATAATAATAACCATCACCGGTAGAGACAAATTTAAACTTCTGTGCATCAGAACCGTTGTAAGACCACTGACGGATATTTGCTCCATCTTGTGCTGAGCCATTTTCAATATCAAGGTACAATCCACTAAACTTATTTTTGATATAATAAATACCCTCGACATTTTCACTCGCATACAAAGATTTGTTTGTATATCCCTGAGTTCCCATAGCAGACCAGTTTCTCAAATCCTTTGATGATGCCTGTGCCATGTGTGAACCATAAATGTTGTAAGAACCTGTCGATGAATCATAAAAAACTGATGGGTCATGCACGGAAATTCTCGTTGTGTTTGAAGCAGCTGATGAACTTGCCGCCGCATTGGCATCAGCAGGTACAGCCGTCAGACCGGATATGCACATTGCCGCTGCCATAAGTACAGTTGTGATTTTTTTAAGTCTCATTTTCATACTCTCCTTTAGATTTGCCAAGCGGATATTTGTGATACACTCCGCTCTTTGCCTGATAGTGTTAAATACTAAGCCTCCAGAAACTATCCCTTATCCTATTAGACACTTTGCATAAATAATTCTAAATTATTTTATATTTTATGTTGATTATATCAGCATTATTTCATTTTTAAAATACAAAAAAGCAAAAAAGTCATATAATTTTTAATTATTATACAACTTTTTTGCTTATTTTTACTATTTATTAAATTTGTTCTGTTTTATCTAAAACAAAAGAGTCAAAAAATCGCCACTTATATAACTCAATCAATCTCCAAAAGACTAATCCTTTAGAATCGATACATACAAGTGACGATTTCTTTATTTATGCCGCTTAATATCAATATTTATTTCCGATTAATTTACTCCGCAATAATATCCTTTACAACCTCACCAGCAATAATAAGCCCTGCAACCGCCGGCACGAATGCCATACTTCCCGGCACTGATCTTCTCTGCAAACAGGTACGCTGTACCCCTGGAGGGCATATGCAGTGATTTTTGCAATTATCATTTTCATCCTCGATAGGTGTCATAGGTTTTTCTTCCGAATAAACAACTTTAAGCTTTTTAATACCTCGTTTTTTAAGCTCACGGCGCATTACTTTTGCAAGCGGACACACTTTTGTTTTGTAAATATCTGCCACTTTAAATGCACTTGCATCCATCTTATTTCCGGCTCCCATGCAACTTATTATCGGTATATTCATCTCCTGACACTTCATGACAAGTGATATTTTCGCTGTCACGGTATCTACTGCATCTACAACATAATCATACTCTTCAAATGGAAATGTATCTGCATTTTCAGGCAGGAAAAAGGTCTTATAGACATTTACCGTCACTTTGGGATTTATCTCCAAAATACGCTCACGCATAATATCTACTTTGTCCTTTCCGATCGTTTTTCTCGTTGCGATAAGCTGTCGGTTAAGATTTGTAAGGCAGACTTTATCATCATCTATCAGATCTATCTGCTCCACTCCGCTGCGGACAAGTGCATCAACAGTATAACCGCCGACTCCGCCTATACCAAAGATTGCCACTCTTGATTTGTGGAGTTTTTCAATACCTTCTTTACCTATTAATAATTCCGAACGCGAAAATTGATTTTGCATTTTTATTCCTCATTTCTCAATCTTTCTTAAAAAGGGCAAAATTGATATTTTGCCCTTTTATTTTTTACCATATTAATATATACTTTTCAAGTTCTTTGTAAATCCACTAGCAGATTTCTGCTCCTGCCGGCATCTTCTTTTCAGGTGTCATAAGTGAAAGATTTCCGTCTGCATCTTCTGCACAGAGTAACATTCCCTCTGATAATACACCGGCGAGTTTTGCAGGTTTAAGGTTTACAAGTACCATTACTTTTTTGCCTACCATTTCTTCTGCTGAGTAATGTTTCTTTATTCCTGATACTATCTGTTTTACTTCACTTCCGATTTTTACCTGTGAGCAGAGAAGTTTCTTTGATTTCTTTACTTCCTCACACGCAATTATCTCACCTACCTGGAACTGCATTTTCTCAAAGTCATCAAATGTAATTTCAGGTTTTGCTTCTATATCTATTACTTCCTCGTCTGAGCCTGTTTCCTCTGCTGCTCCGGCTGCCGCTTTCTGTGCCGCCTGAATTTCCTCAGCTTTTACAAGTACCTCTTTCACATCCAGTCTCATAAAGAGAATTTCAGGTGCATCTGTCACCTTTGTTCCTGATTCATAAAGACCGAATTTATCCATATCTTCAAGTGCACGCTCTGTTGTATTGAGCTGTTTTAAAATCTTGTCTGTAGTGTCAGGCATAAATGATTTCAAAAGGCTTGCACCGATTGTGATGCTCTCGATAAGGTTGTAAAGAACTGTTGAAAGTCTGTCTTTCTTTGCCTCATCTTTTCCGAGTACCCAAGGCTCTGTCTCATCGATATACTTGTTACATCTCTTAAATATCGTAAATACTTCAGTGATTGCATCAGCAACACGAAGTTTATCCATTTTTTCTTCAACTTTCTTTGGTACTGAGAGTACAAATGACTTAAGTTCATCGTCAACACTTTCCGTAACGCCCTTATCTTCTGCAACTCCGCCAAGATATTTGTTTGTCATTGAAATCGTTCTGTTGACAAGATTTCCAAGTGTATTTGCAAGGTCTGAGTTCATACGCTCAACCATAAGCTCCCATGTAATCACACCATCATTTTCAAATGGCATTTCGTGGAGTACAAAGTAACGAACTGCATCAACTCCGAACATATCTACAAGGTCATCGGCATAGATTACATTTCCTTTTGATTTACTCATCTTGCCCTCGCCCTGAAGCAGCCACGGATGACCGAATACCTGCTTTGGAAGTGGAAGTCCGAGTGCCATAAGCATGATTGGCCAGTAAATTGTGTGAAATCTAAGAATATCCTTACCTATAAGATGAAGGTCAGCAGGCCAGAATTTTTCAAAAAGGTCTGTTCCTGTTTCGCTTGTATCGTTGTTTCCGTCAACATCATATCCAAGTCCCGTGATATAGTTGCTGAGTGCATCCACCCATACATATACGACATGACCCGGATCAAAATCTACCGGAATACCCCATTTGAAAGAAGTACGGGATACACACAAATCCTGAAGTCCCGGAAGAAGGAAGTTGTTCATCATCTCGTTTTTGCGTGACTCAGGCTGAATAAATTCAGGATGTGTATTGATATGCTCAATAAGTCTGTCTGCATAGTTGCTGAGTTTAAGGAAATAAGCCTCCTCTTTTGCAGGCTGACATTCCCTGCCACAGTCAGGACACTTTCCGTCTACAAGCTGTGATGCAGTAAAAAATGACTCACAAGGTGTACAGTACATTCCCTCATAATATCCCTTATAAATATCTCCCTGTTCATATAATTTTTTGAAAATCTTCTGAACCTGTTTCTCATGATATTCATCAGTTGTTCTGATAAATTTATCATATGATGTGTTCATCAAATCCCAGATTGACTTAATCTGTCCTGATACATCATCAACAAATTTCTTTGGTGTTATACCTGCTTCATCAGCTTTAATCTCAATCTTCTGTCCATGCTCATCTGTTCCTGTCTGGAAACGGACATCATATCCCTGCTGTCTTTTAAAACGCACGATACTGTCTGCGAGAACAGCCTCGTAAGTATTTCCGATATGCGGTTTGCCTGATGTGTAGGCAATCGCTGTTGTCAAATAAAATCTCTTTTTCTCTGCCATTTTGAACCTCCAATAAAATAAAAAAAGTCTTTAAGAATAGAAAAATTCTTAAAGACGATCATACCGCGTTACCACTTTAATTTATCCGCACTTCACAATGCGAACCTCAATCACTGCCATCACAGTGCCACGCTTTAACGGGCGTACCCGGTACCTCCTACTTTTATGCTGCTATGCTATCATTTTCATTTACACCTATGGCATAAAATAAATATAATGTTATGTTCAGAGTGTACAGCTCCAAGACCATCTTCTGCTACATTCCATATGCCCTCTCTCAGCAACGGGTCACTCCCTCATACATAACACATAATGTACCAAGCAACGCTACGGGTTCTCTGTAATACTTTCTGTAACATACTTTTCTTTTCACAGCCTTTTTCATTTATAGATAAATGTATTTTAATATGTGGGGTAATTTTTGTCAACTGTTATATTGTGCTTTCAAAACTATTTGCAGTATATATTTTTATACAGAAAAAGCGTCTGCGGAAAACAGACGCTAAATTTCATATAATGGACAGCGGAACGGAATACACCGCCTGCTAATTGTATTATCGATTGTTGTTTTTTATAATATCCTCTATTTCTTCCTCACCCAGCTCCACAATTTCCGCTATCTGCTCTGTCGTATAGCCTTTTTTATACATATTCATAACAACCTTTTCATTGTTCCTTTTCTCAGCTCTTGCCTCGCCTCTCGCTTCGCCCCTTGCCTCGCCTCTTGCTTCGCCCCTTGCCTCAGCTCTTTCTTCTATTCCTAAACTCAGATTACACATAACGCTCACATCCTCTCTCAACTCTGTATCAACTGGAATATTATACTCTTTCTCAAGAATATCAAACTTCTGATTTTTCTGTATTTCATTTGAAAGCAATGCACAAATCAAACGATGTAGTTCATATTTCTCATCTTTTTCCGGAAGTTCGTTTGTTATCCCTATCATCACAATGTTTAATAAATCAAGATTTCCTTTCCATTGATAAGTTTCTAGTATTTCATCTTTTGTAAGATGAATATGCGCCATACTGTTATTTCCCATATTCATGCAAACCCATATGCTGAATACCTGTTTTATATCATCATAGTTTGAATTTACAAAATCTCTTTCTTTTTGTGATGATATAAGTCTGCTAGCATAAAAGATTGCCCTGTTTAATATGCTATATGCAGTTGGTTCATCTTTTTGACATTCTATGTTCACTATAACCTTTGACAATTTATTTTCTTCTTTATCGGGTGATGGTATCCTTACATAAAATACTATATCAAACCTTATCATGCCCTCATTTATCTCAGCATTTTCTGTATTAAATCCTACTATTCTCTGTCCCGTTTCATTTGTTCTTTCTGCATTTGTTAAACCCAGCTCAACTGGTACAATCCCTATCTCTAGGTCACCCTCAATATAGTTTGCCACTTCACTCGGATTCATATCCTTAAATTCAGCAACAGTTTTTACTAATATATTTGCCAGTATGCTTTTTTGTGCAAGCAATCTTTTTGCATAAGTATCATACTGTATTTTTGCATCTGCTGCGGTTATTGCATTTTTTATTTCGGTATTCGTTTTACCCCCATTTTTGCACACATTTTTTGTATTAATCTTATTATAAACAAGGACTGCTTTGAAATCAACTGAATTTTTATAGAGTGTTGCCGATTACATTAATTAAAGGTACAGTTTTATATAAAAACAAAATTAAAAATAATCACCATTTTATGATTATATTAAAAAATACCACAGAATAAACTATAAAATCGTCATATTCTATGGCATTTATTTTTTTGAACTAAACCACTTAACTGTAATTTTCCTTATTTTTGAAAATGCTCCATAAACTTCTTCTCCATTTTCGTACATTGCGAATGAGCGAACTCTTATATAATATACTCTTTTGGGTTTAAATTACTTATTTTAATTTTATTGCTTGTCTTTTTTAAAGTTTTAACACCTTTAAATATCATCTTTTAATATGCTTTTATATTCCAACAATCTATTTCGAGTATTCAGGTAACTTTGTCCTCTCAAATAGTAACAATCACATCTCCACCACTTCGTCCGCAATTCCCATTGTTGATTTTCTATGCGACACAAGCACTACCGTTTTATTTTTATCTTTTCCTTCTTCTTTTACCGCTTTCAATATCACTCCCTCATTAAGTGAATCGAGATTGCTGGTAGGTTCATCCATCAAAAGCAGTGGTGCATCATGAAGAAATGCCCTCGCAATTCCTATCCTCTGTTTTTCTCCGCCCGACAGGGTATCTCCAAGTTCACCGACCTGCGTATCATATCCGTTTGGCAGACTTATGATAAAATCGTGAAGTGATGCTTTTTTTTGCCGCAGCAATGATTTCTTCCGTTGTCGCTCCAATTTTTGCAATGCCTATGTTTGCGGCTATCGTATCATGAAATATATCTGTTTCCTGTGTTACAAAACTCTCATAATCCCTGAGTTTTTTTGTTGAAATCTCTTTTACATTCTTTCCTGAAATCTCAACTTCTCCACTGTCTGTATCCCAAAAACGCATCAGAAGTTTAAGTATTGTCGATTTGCCGCAGCCGCTCACTCCGTGAAGTCCTGTTATTTTTCCTTTTTTTATCTCCATACTAAAATTTTTGAGAATATTTTCATTTTCATATGCAAATGTTACATTCTTTAAAGCTGCTATCTGCTTGTTTTTTCTGTCAGCAGAATTTTCTGTTCTATTTTTGTCTAAAATTGTTTCTGTAGCTTCTGCCGTAACATTTTTTTCATCTGACATAAGTTTAGTATCTGACACTTGTTCACCGGTAAATTTTGTACTCTTATCACCATACACTGCTTTACCATCTGACGCTTCGTCTTCCCATACTTCCTCTACCACAGGATTTTCTTCAATGACTGACAGCACCCTCTCACCGCTTGCAAGTGTCTGATTTAGATTGTTTGACAGACTTGCAAGTGCGACAACGGGACCAAATGACCCCATCATTGCCACTGTGCAGGTGACTACTGCGTCAAAACCAATCTCACCCTGCCGGTACATTTCTCCCATGAGAAAAAGCATCCCAAATGACGCAAGAAGTATGACAAAGTTTGTGACTGCACGCTGTGTTCCCTCTAAACGGCTTAATTTTCTTTGCATTTTTCCGAGTTTTTCAGAGCGTTCCTGCATCTCATGTCTTTTCTCTTTTCCCATACCGTACTGTATGGTTTCTGAAAGTCCTCTGAGTGCACTAAGTACAAAGCTGTTTAATTCGCCGAACGAGGTTCTAAATTCCATTCCCGTCTGACCGCCACGCTTTCCATTCCAAAGCGGAATAAAAATTCCTACTATTATATATACTGCTGCCGCATAAACCGCCGCAACAGGGCTGTATCTTCCCATAAATATTACCATTACAGCCGATGTAAGCAATGCTATCATTATCGGAGATATTGTATGTGCATAAAACACCTCCAGCAGCTCTATATCCGTAGTTATGACTGATATAAGATTTCCCTTGTCTCTGCCCTCAAGTTTTGCAGGACATAATCTCCTGAGTGCCGCAAATACTTTATGCCTTATTATCGCAAGCAGTTTAAATGCAATAAAATGATTGCAATACTGCTCCGCATAATGAAGCACACCTCTCATGACTGCCGCCATTCCCATAATAATAAATAGTGTTTTTATGCTCATGTCTGAAAATACCGTTGCAGGCTCTCCAAGTCCTTTTAAAAGCACCTGACTTGCAAGTATCGTGAGAAAGATTGCACACAGATACCCAAAAGCACCAAGCAATATCGCAAGCAGCATTATATGAAGAAGCGGTGCAACAAGACCAATAAGCTGCCCCATTATCTTAATGGCACTTCTTCTTTTTTTAACTGATTTCTCTACAGACATCGGCATCCTCCTTTCCGAATTCCTCCAATTTTCTCTGGCTCTCAAAAAGCCTGAAATATTCTCCACTTTTTTTCATCAACTGCTCATGCGTACCACTTTCCGCTATCTCTCCGTCTTTAAGCATATAAATATTATCTGATGATATTACATTGAACAGACGGTGTGATATTAAAATCACCGTTTTTGTTTTTGCAAGTTCGTGTATCGCATCCATTATCATGCCCTCACTCTCGGCATCAATATTTGAGGCAGCCTCATCAAATATATACATCTCGCTGTCATGCAAAATCGCTCTTGCAATACAAAGCCTCTGACACTGACCGCCTGAAAGATTATCGCCCTTTTCAGCAATCTCCATATCAAGTCCGCCGTTCTCGCTCACAAAATCCCAGAGATTTACTTTTATCAAAACCTCCTTAAGTTTCTCATCGTCTGCACCTAAATCAGCCATGATAAGATTTTCCTTCACCGTCCCCTTAAAAAGATAACTGTTATGTCTCACAACTGTCACATGACGCATCAGTTCACTCTCCGCTATATCTCCTATCGGAACACCGCTGAGCGTGAGTCTGCCGTTAAATTTTTTATTCTTTCCTGAAATAAGTCCCGCTATCGTGCTTTTTCCGCAGCCCGACTCACCGACGAGCGATACGAATGAACCCGGTGAAATATCAAGCGATACATCATTTAAAATCTTTCGGTCACTGTTGTATGAAAAATTTACATCCTCAAAACGCACTGACAGATTTTTAAGCTGCTCTTTAGTAAATATGACTTTTCCTGTCTTATCTTCCTCTAAATCAAGAAGTCCGAAAATCTTGTCACTCGCCGCCATTCCGTTCATTGCGATATGAAAAAATGAACCGAGAAGTCTCAGCGGTATAAAAAATTCACTTGCTAAAAGTACAATGCAAAGCGTCTGTTCAAGTGTTATATTTCCTTTTAAAAACTCACTTAAAGCCACTATCATTCCGACTACCGCCCCACCGTACGCAACGATATCCATCACGCTTGTTGAATTAAGCTGCATTGTCAGAACTTTCATCGTAATCTTCCTGAACTCTGCTGCCTCCTCGTCCATCTGCTCAGCTTTCATGCCGTCAGCCTGGTAAATCTTAAGCGTTGTAAGTCCCTGAAGATTTTCAAGAAACGAGTCGCCAAGTTCCGTGTATATTCCCCAATAATTATTTAAAAGTTTTTTTGCAATTTTTTGAACTGCCACAATCGAAGCAGGGATTAAAGGCACACAGAGGAGAAGAACAACACCCGCCTTTATGCTCGCCTTTGCCGCAAGCACGATAAAAAGCGTAACAGGTGCAAGAATACTGTAAAAAAGCTGTGGAAGATATTTGCCAAAATAAATTTCAAGCTGTTCGACACCCTCCGTTGAAAGCTGCACCACCTCGGAAGTCGCAATTTTTTCATTGTAGGACACACCGAGTTTTAACAATTTTTCATAAATTTTATCCCTCAAAATACATTTCACATCAACGCTCGCTTTATATGACGCCCCCGCCGCCATCTTGTCACATAAAAAACGCACAACAAGAACCGCCGCAAACACGCAGGCACACTTAACAATATCACCCGATGCTGCTTTTTTTGCATACAGTTTTCCAAACAGTCCCACTATCGTAAACACCGAAACCACCTGTGCAATAAGTGCCATCCACTGCCACATCACATTGTAGACTATATATTTTTTTGCATGGGATAATAACCTCACAAGTCTTGTTTTTATCATCTCATTCCCCGTCCCTTCATATTGATTATTACTGTTCATGCACAGCAATATTTTGATATGTTATCTATTTTTCCGTCAATTCCCGCGGAATTTCTTCTGTTTCTTTTTCAGTTTTAATATAAAAAATAAAATAAATCACATGACAGAGCCATACAACGGCAAGACATATTCTTCCGACAGGCACCCTGCTCATCATTATAAAACCAAATGCCATAACAATAGTGACACTTCCCATAATGGTACACTTGCTTTTTACCGTCATTGACCTTTTCTGAACAAAACTTTCAAGATGCTTTTTGTAAAGTCCGGTTGATGTAAACCAGGAATGAAGCCTTTCTGAGCTTTTTGCAAAACAGAATACCGTTGCCATATAAAACGGTACTGTAGGCAGTATAGGAAGTACGATTCCTATGCTGCCAAGTGCAAGGCTCAAAAATCCCAAAAGCACCCACAAAAATTTAAGCGGGTTTATTTTATTATTCATATAAATCTCCATTTCGTATCATCCTGCCGTAAGCACATATTTGTGTCCGTCAATCTCAGTCACACCAAGTTTCACACCGTAGAGCTGCTCAAGCAGTTCACTTGTGATAATCTCCTCCGGATTTCCATGTGCAAGCACATTTCCGTCCTTAAGACCTATTATCGAATCGGAAAAACGGATTGCCTGATTTATCTCGTGCAGTACCATAACTATCGTAATCCCAAACTCCCTGTTAAGTTTTTTAACCAGTTCGAGTATTTCAAGCTGGTATCTTATATCGAGATAAGTTGTCGGTTCATCGAGAAACAGAAGTTTTGTATTCTGTGCAAGTGCCATTGCAATCCACACACGCTGCCTTTGTCCTCCGGACAATTTTCCAATTTCTCTCTCTTTAAACGCCAAAAGATTTGTGACCTCAAGAGCCATGTTTATAAGTTCCTCGTCATCACCATTCCCACCGCCAAACATTTTATGATGCGGTGTCCTACCCATAGAAACAAGTCTTTCAACAGTCATGTCAGCGGCAGCCGTATTGTACTGGTGAACGATGGAAACACGCTTAGCAAACTCTCCAAGTGACATACCGCCGATATTTTTTCTCTGCAAAAAAATCCTGCCACGGTCAGGCACGAGATTTTTAGTCATCAATGAGAAAAGAGTAGACTTGCCACATCCGTTCGCACCCAGAATAGTTGTAATCCTGCCCTCAGGAATTTTAAGCGAAATATTATTTAAAATTCTGTTCTTTCCATAAGAAAACGAAAGCTCCTTAACTTTCATCATATAATCACATTTCTTATCATCGCTCATCTAATCACCTCTTTCCCCTAAGCAGTAAAATAAAGAACGGTCCACCTATAACACTCATAACAACCGCCGCACTGACCTCATACGGACGGCATATCGTTCTCCCTATCGTGTCGGCAAGCAAAAATGTAAATGCTCCTGCGAACACCGAAAACGGTACAAGTCTTTTGTGGTCGCTGCCGACGAGTATTCTGCCTATATGTGGCACGATAAGTCCAAGAAAACTTATTGCCCCGACAACCGCTGTCGAGATGCTTGCAAGTATTACCGCTATAACTGAGATTATTATACGCGTACGGTTTACATTTACACCAAGACTTCTCGCTGTTTTATCCTCAAGTGCAAGCAGGTTGCATCTTCCTATAAACAACACCGAGAGCACAAGTCCCACGACAACATACGGAAACAATGTCGCTGCATCGTCCCATGTTTTCTGGGTGATATTTCCCTCGACAATAGATGCCACACCTGTTCTGTCACCTCCTGACATGGAATTTACAACACTTGACATTCCCGTGAAGAATGCTTCTACGGCAACACCCGTAAGTATAATACGCAACGGACTTAAACCGCCTTTCCACGAAAGAGCATAAACGATAACAAATGCCGCTATACCGCCAAAGCAGGCGGCAACGGGTGTAAAGAAATAAAGCGTCGGTGCAAATGCCGTTATACATACTGCCGCAAATCCTGCACCGCTTGATATACCTATAATCCCCGGATCAGCAAGCGGATTTTTAAGCACCGCCTGAAACAGTACACCCGAAACCGCTATTGCCGCCCCCGCAAGCATTGATATTATTATTCTCGGAAAACGAAGGTCATAGATAGTTGCTACATCAGGATTGTATTTTATAAAAAGACCGTCAAACAACTTTTTAAATGAAACCTTTAGACTTCCTATATTTACCGATATGAAAAATAATATTACAAGTAAAATGATAATCATAACAAATGATACGATTGTTCTTATACGCTTATTTCTCAGATTTTTATGGTCTTTTGAAAGTATGTCATTTTCTTTTAAATCCATTTTAACCCTCATTTCTCCATATATTTTTATGCTTAGTATGCTATCTAATTAATGTCCTGCACACCAGTAGCGGGGGGATGCTTATCTGCGTTCAAAGTCCTGTTTTAATTCAGCAAGTGCCTCTTTGTACTTAAATGTCGCACTCATTCCAAATTTATCGTACGAAAGGTCATAGACTCTGCCTTCTTTTACGGCATTAAAATGTTTCCATATATCGTTTTTCTTAAAGTCATCATTAAACATTTTTATAACCTGTTTTGGCATCGCATGAGCCGCACGGAGTATAATATCAGGTTCTTTCTTTTTCATATCCTCCGTGTTTACCGTAAGAAATTCCTGTTTTATGTCACTGTAGACATTTTCACCGCCTGCAAGCTCTACAAGATTTCCCACATACGAATTTGGAGTTGCTATTATGTAACTTCCCGGAAGTCCCATAAGAATAAGAACTTTTGGATGACTTTTAGTCTTATTCTCACTTTTATATTTCTTATAAAAAGCCACAAACTCATTTATAAGGCTGTCAGCCTCTTTTTCCCTGTCAAAAATAATTCCCAATTCCTGTATTGAGCGGTACATTCCCTGCACGCTTTTCAGATTTAAAAATGCCCACTCCGTATCAATGGCTTCATATTTAGGTTTAAGGTCACTTTTCAATGATGACGGAGACAATATCCAGTCAGGCTGAACCGAAGATACGATTTCCATATCGGGGCTCATAGCCGTACCGATTTTTTTGACATTTTTATATCTTGACGGAATTGTCGAGACTGTTGACGAACAGACACCTGCAAGGTCAATATTAAGTTTGTCACAAATATCTGCCGTAGCAGGCGAAGTTGCGATTATGCGTGGATTTCTCCCAAGTTTCTCAACCTTTTCTTTCGCCGACTCAACTGCCGCTCTCTCGTACTTATCTGTAATCTCAAGCATTGAATTTATATCAATATCTGCTGATGAATTTTTGTCTGCTGTTATGTCTTTCCCATCTGTCGATGAGTTGTCACTCGCTGTTGTGTTTTCTCCATCTTCCGATGAGTTGTCTTTTGCTGTTGTATTTTTCCCATCTTCCGATGAATTTTTGTCTGCAACGGTTTCTTTTGTAGATGCCTGCTCTTTGTCCGGATGCTGGTTTACACAGCCGCCGAGCAGAAAAGAGATTGAAAAACCTAATATGACACCAAGTTTTAGCAATTTATTATACTTATTTGCGATAAACCCATTTTTTATAAGTTTATTTTTCTTATACTTATTTGCGATAAACCCATTTTTTTTAACCTCATTCTTCTTCATCATCTTCCATCTCCTCTCCCCATCTTCGCCAGTTACGCCTGAAATAATAAGTAACACCTGCACCTGCCGCTATGAGAACAAGTCCCGATAATGTTATTGAAATCGTGAGCACTATCACCCATTTAGCCATTGTCATATCCTCTGACTTTGAGTTATTACCGCCTGCGGTCTGCGTACTGTTTCCATCAGAAGCCGCTTCTGCTGTTTCAGACACATCAGAGCCGTTTTCTTTGCTCTCTGTCGAAAGACTCAATCCCTGTGCATCAGAAAGTCCTGACTCCGAAAGCTCAGTGTTTACATCTGACAATGTATTACCGATCAATGCTGTACTGTCATTTTCTAAACCAGACGCATCCCACGATAAATCACTGTCAGAAGTTTTCGTGTTATCCGTCCTTGTATCTGATGATGCGTTTGCGGACACATGTGTAACAGCCATTCCCGATACATTTCCTGACTTGAAATTTTTAGCATATGCGTAAAATACAACATTTCTTCCCATTGGCCGGACATACATTGAAACCTTTACGATGCTGTTCTTATCAGAGAGAGAAATACAATAATCCGCCGTTTTTCCGTTACTGTCTGAGCCTTTTTTTGTCACTGTAGGACTGACCTGCTGCCATGATGCCGCCCCTCTTTTCTGCACATAAAACTTGTGGTCTGAAGTGTAATCTATAAGACCCACACGCATTGTGAGATAACACTGACCGTTATCCGTCTGCTCCAACATTCCCGAAGTCTTAAGAACACTCTCTACCATTCCCTGTCCTGTCGCATATGAACTCTCGCCGCCTGCGTCCTCGACTTTGTTTGTAACCGGATGTCTGTAACAAGGCACTATATTACACGAATAAACTTTTCCGCTCACCACACTGCCCGATGTACCGCTTTTATTATCTGTTGCATCTGAACCTGCCACACTGTTTGACAAACTTCCGTCTGCCGTCAATGTATTTTTATCTGATACACTGTTTCCCGCCGAACTGCCGCCTTTTGATGCGTTTGTCTTTTTTGATGACTTTTTACTCTTTGAAGATTTGCTCACCGAAGTGCTCTTTTTCCCGGCAACGATAGAATTAAGGTCAAGTTTAAGATAGACAGGCTGTGTTCCCGAACCTTTACTTATCGCATCCATAATAGGCACAAACACCTGCATAGGCACATATCCGTTTTTCTTCGCTTCTTTTATCATAGGAAAAGAAACCTTTTTCGGATAATTTGTTCCGTATGTATCAGTCAGTTTCTTACCGTTTTTCTTCTGGAAAGAAACGATTTTAGCCGCCGCAGTCTTACCCTGAGGTACACCGTTTTTGGTCACCTTATAGCCTGCTTTAAAATATTTAAGCCTGCCGAGATACCCCTTTGCACTTCCAACCGTAAGTCCTGAAAAATCGAGTATAAGCGTGTATTTTCCATTTTTTACACGCAATAAAACATTGTGATTTATTGCTTTATCTGACATTGAGCTGCTCTTTTTATCAGTTTTTAACATATTCCCTGTTATCATGTAAGTTCCATCAGTCAGCTTTTTTATATTCAGCTTCTTATTTTTCTTAGAAGAATTTTTACTGCCCGTTGTTACCGGTTTTTTTGTTGCCGTATTTTCCCTGTCCGTTGCCGGTTTTTTTGTTGCCATATTTTTGCTGTCCGTTGACGGTTTTTTTGTTGCAGACGGCTCTGCCGTACCCACAATATCATCCGCCTTTTCGTCCGTTTTTTTAAGAGTGTTCCAATCTAATAACAATCTCGCAAACTGCGTTCCACCGCCCTTGTTTATAGCCTCCATAACAGGCACATAAACCTGAATCCAAGCCATACCCTGTTTCCATTCTATAGGCATCAACGCATAATGCGGATATAATTTTCCTTTTACATTTGAGTCAAGCCCCGTGTCAGGGTCGTTGTACTCATCATAAACTCCCTCATAATACTCAGTCACTTTTACGCTCTCTGCCGTTGCTGATTTAGGCACATTTTCACTGTCATTCCATGACGGAAAATAATAAAATCCATACAGATACCCTTTAAAGATACCCGATGTAAGTGACTTAAACTCCAATCTCAAACTTATGCTGTTTCCTTTTTTTATAATCTTCATCGGCTGCGTAACTGCCGAATCACCCATTGACGGCTGGTCAAGAGTCGCGTGTCTTAACCTTCCCTCAATCGTATAAACTCCATCGTTAAAATCCCCTGCATAAACCCTCTTTGTACTCTCAAAAATGGAAAAATCCGACATGAGACCTAAAACAAGAGCAACCGCCAAAATCCATGCCATCACCTTATGTTTTCCTAAAAATCTCATGTCGAACCTCCTGTTCACTAAAATTAAACTTTTTCTCTATATCAATTCATACCTGTATGTAAAGCGGTCATTCACAATCTGCCTTTGCTGTTTACTGATAAACGCAGTCGCTTTGCGACCCGTAAGTATAAAATGCTTATCTGTATCCAAAAATCACTTAAATTTAGCTTTCTTTGCCCCAGCTTTTACTATCTGCTTTTTAAGGGATTTCTTTGTCTTAGCTGAAATACCCTTTGCAAACTTAACCGTCTTAAGTTTCTTGCAGCCTTTAAACGCATTGTTTCCAACTTTTGTCACATATTTTCCAATTATAACAGTTGTAAGTTTCTTATTATTCTTAAATACATTCGGTACAATAGCAGTTACCTTAAACAAAACTCTCTTTATCTTAACCGTCCGTGGAACAGTTGCACTTTTCACATTTTTCTTTGCAGCAATGAGTGTAACCTTTCCCTTTGCTGTTACTTTATAAGTATTTCCTGCTACCTTTGCCTTTGTTCCTACCTTTACTTTTTTTGTTGAACTACCAGGGTTAGGATTGTTTGTCTGCTCTGGCTTTATGCTTTCATCTGGTTTTGATGTTTCACCCGGCTTTAATGTTTCCATCGGTGCTGATGAATTTTCAGGAGATGGTGTTTCACCTGGCTTTATGCTTTCATCTGGTTTTGATGTACTACCCGGCTTTGATGTAGCACCCGGTTTTGATGTAGCACCCGGTTTTGATGTACTGTCTGGTGTTGCTGAGTTTCCCGGTGTTGCTGTGCCATCCGGCTTTGAACTTTCCACTGGTGCAGCCGACGCATTTGGATTTGCCTGTTTTGCCTCTGTCTCATTAAATGCCGCATCATCCGCTGTTGTCGCAGTAACAGTTGACAGGTCAAGCTTAAGATAAACCGGCTGTGTACCTGTTCCCTTTGTGATTGCTTCCATTATCGGTACAAACACCTGCAAAGGAACTGTTCCTGCTGATATATTTTTGTTATTATAAGAAAAATCGTACAATGCCTCCGGTATTACCTTTATCGTAACCTTATTCGGATAATCAGTTCCGAGCGTGTCAGTAAGTTTCACTCCATCGGTATATGTCTGATAATCATCAATCGTAACATCTTTTAATATTCCCGTAGGATTTGTCTGTGTATCAGGTTTATATCCCGTATCATAGTATCTCAATTTGCTAAGATACCCCTTAAGGCTTCCGATAGTAAGACTGTTAAAATCAAGTGTCAGATAATAAACTCCATCTTTAACGGTAAGTTTTATATTGTGATTTATAGCACTGTCACTCATTGATACCGTTCCGTCAGGCTTCTGCATATTTCCCGTAACTTTATAAACTCCGTCACTCAATGAAGCAAAGCCTAAAGCCTGCTCATTTTCATCCGTCAATGCGGTAAGTGTGTCCCAGTAAAGTGTAACTGTTGAATCAATATTAAATTTACCTTTATCAAAATTAACTCCCGAAACAACTCCGTCAAGTTTTTTCATGGCTTCAACATAAAGATAAACATTATTTACATAAGTCTGTCTCAAACCGTCAAGCGGAACTGTAATGTTCGTCACGACATTCTGCTGACCGATAGTTGGAACTTCGGCTGACTCCGTCTCATAAGTCACCCCGTCCATAGTAAGATTTTCCGCTGAAATGTTATTTCCCTTATACCAGCCGTTATATCCTAGTACATAAAGCGGCTCTTTGTCAGAACCGGAAACCATCTGATATGTAAGGTACATTTTTCCCGAAGCATCAACACGGATATAACCGAGTGCCTTTTTCTCTTCCCCGACAAGTCCGTGGTCAACAACATCCGTGCGATCTTTTAACTCAATGCTGTAAAATCCCGGTTTCAAGGCTTCCGTAGGTGCATCAGGGATAACTTCTTTTTCAATCGTCACACCAAGTGCATTCATTGCCGCTTCTTTAATTGCATTTGATGAAGCGGTCGCTCCTGAAACTGCATCAAGTCCGTTAAGTTTTTCAGCATCATTGCGGTAAAGTCCGACAAGTTTTTCTTTCATTCCTTTTGCGGCTTTGTTGAAATAAACCTGATTTTCATCTGCAGAATCGCCCTTAAAATCAGAACCCTCTATGACAACATCACTTATCTGACCGTCTTTTACGCTGACTTTTACGCCTACATTATATTTTCCGAACTGCTGAACCTCTGACACTCCCTGCTCTGTTGTATAGTTGAGAGAAGTATCTCCCGAAAGCACGGCATTTGCATAATCGACCAAAAGATAAGCGTCAGGTGCATAACCCATTGCTTCAACAAACATACTCATATAAATTCCGTTTTCCGTCTTTGCCGCATCAGGAATCTTAAATGAAATCTCCTTTGGAACTGTCTTTGCTTTCTGTTCACTTCCGTTTGTAAAATACACATCCTGTGTTGAGATTACAGTCGCATTGACAGACGCATCACCTGTATTTGGCTTTGTCTGTGACTGATAAATCTTATAATCCGTTGCATAATCAGTCGCTGTTCCAACTGTAACGCTTCTAAGCACAATATTGAGAGCTGCATCGCCGTTTTCATCAATTTTAAGCACTCCGTACTTTCCGATGCTCTCCTTTGCCGCTGACTCCTGCTCAAGATTATTAGCGTTTTTAAGTGACAACGGCACTATGTATGTACTGTTTTTGCTGAGAGCTGTTGCTGATTTTCCAAATGCCACCGTACTGTTTTCAGCGGCAAGAGCCACCACATCATCTGTGGCAGCCCATGCACACTGACCGAATACCATGGCTCCTGCAAGCATTACTGCCGCAAATTTTGTCTGCCATTTCTTCAATCTCATCTTAACTCCTCATTTCTTAAGTCGATACCTCACCGGCATGACCTACATTGCCTTTGCATTAATAAAAATTATTTTTTAATAGTTACCTTTACTGTTGAAGAATACTTTCCATATACTTTCTTCTTTCCTGAAACTCTGTATGCCCTTATTTTGAAGAAGTATGATTTTTTCTTCTTTAATTTTTTATTTGTATATTTGACAATACTACCCTTTTTAATAGTTGCTATCTTCTTAAATTTGCCTTTCTTCTTGTTAGCACGATATACTTCGTAGCCTGATGCCTTTGAAACTTTCTTCCATGAGACAACAGCTTTAAGTTTCTTGACATTCTTTACTTTGACACCCTTAACTGCCGCAACCTTAACCGTTTGTGTCTTTGTCGGCTTCTTAGTTGGTTTTACCGTCGGCTTAACTGTTGGTGTTGCTGTTGGTTCTGTTGACTCTTCCGGCTTCTTAGTCGGCTCTGCACTCGGTGTGTTTGCCGGTGCCGGCACTGCACTTTCTGTCGGTGCAGGTGTCTGTGTAGGTGTCTGGCTTGGTATGCCCGGTGCTTCTTTCTTCTTAAGATTTGATATTGCAGTCTGAATATCAGCCGATGCTTTATCAAGGTCTGCCTGTGCCGCACGCTCCGTGATACGCTGTCCTGCTGCCGCAACCGCATCTTTTAATACTTTATAAGACTCTGCCGTATAATTACCCTCTGCAATCGCATTTGCTTCTTTTATCTTTGCTTCAAGTGCTGTCTTATCTCCTGCTTTTACAAGTTTTGCAACTGCACTGTCAAGTGCTGTCTTTGCGTTTACTACGCTATCTTTTTCTTTGCTCTCTGCCGCTGTTTTTGCATTTGCAACTGCTGACGCAATATCCGCATCTTTCCAGCTTGCAACTGTGTATGAGTTTTCGTCTAATGCCGATGCACTCTCAATGGCACTGTTAAGTCCTGCTAATTCATCAGAAGAAGCAACCTTTACAAGTGCTTTCATTGCATTTGTAAGTTTTGTGACAAATTCTTTTGAAACATCTTCTGTCACATCTTCGTCTGCTGTTGTGTCAATCTCATCATAAATTTCTTTTGCTGTCTTATAAGAGCTTTCCGTGTAATCAGCGGAATTTAATTCCTCAAATGCTCTCATCTGTTTACCGAGTTCTTTTGCTGATACAGTGAATGAACCGTCTTTATTTTCTTTAATACTGTACTGTGCCATGCGTACCGAACCCTCAAGAAGTTCCTTTGCAGCTTCCTGTGTAATTTCAGTTCCCTGTAAATCCTGCTTGCCCATTATCCATGTACTGTCATAAATATGTGTAGGACCTGCTCCCATTAACGCTGTAAGATATGCCGCACCTGTTACCTTTGTACCATTCTTAACATATACATGACCTACTGACATCAATGCCATTGCCACAGCTTCAACATTTACACCGTCAAGTACAAGAGCTGTTGTTTTTGAATTACCTGCAAACACGGCGGTGCTTGTTGTGATTTTTCCTGTCTTTTTCTCTGAGCTGTCAACTACGGTACACTTTCCTGCATTTCCTGTAATCGCATTGTCACCGAGGTTCAACAGATAACCATTGAGGTCGAGCGTAAAGTTTTTGTAGAATGTAAATGAGTCTGCTGAACTCACATCCATATCCTCATTTAACTTAACCGTCTGACCGTCCTTAGCATAAACAAGGGCAAGTGACGCATCCTTTTCCTTTATGTTCTTAGCAACACTTCCGTCTGCATTGTAGATAGTTGCAGCATATTTTACATCCGGGTCCTCCTTTTCAGTACCCTCAACGACTGTTGTATATCCTGCATACTCTCCATCACTTACCTCGCCTAAGATATATCCTGACTTTGTCTCATAAGGTCCGCTCACGGCGTCCTTTCCTTCAACAGCCTTAAAGTAACCGCCCTCTATCATTGCAGGTGTTCCATTTACTAAAAGACCAACACCTGACCTTGATTTTTCAGCCGAATATACACCATTTTTTATTGTGACTGTTCCTGCACCGTCTACCGTAAGTGCAGCGTTTAAGTTGTTGTTTTCCGCAAGGATTGATGTTACATTTTCAATCTCTGTATCCTCATCAGAACTAAATGAAAGCCCGCTGAATTTGCTGTTTTTTACAACAGCCTTTCCTGAAGCATCGACTGATCCTTTACCCGATACCTCACAGTCTTCAACATCAGCACTTACTCCCATAAACTCTAATGAGCCTAATTTACTGTTTTTTATGACCATTGTTTCTTTTTCGCCAAAACCTACTGAAACCAGATTATCAGTAGTACAGTTATCCATCTCGAAATCAATACCTTCATCGAGGTAACCGAAATAAACATTATTGATATTTCTGCCGTATCCTGTAAAGCCTGTTGTCACAGCATTATTTGTAAGCGTACAGTTTTTAAGAGTTACCGCGATATGAGGTAAATCCTGCATACAAACATAGCTGCCGGACATTACATAGTTACCTATCTGTCCCTCAATGGCAACTCCGTCAGCCGTAAGAGAACCAGCAGCCACGGCTATTGATGTAGATGTATTTATAGCCTCATCATAACGCTCATGTGTGATTCTTCCTGTCTTATCCTTACTGCTATCCTTTATTGTCACATCTCCTCTTACCGTAAAGATGTTAGCTTTCTGTGCGAGAGTATATCCGTTAAGGTCAAGTGTTCCGCCTTTAACAGTCACATCCTCATCAAATTCAGCATTTGAGGCAAGTTTGACAGTCACACCCTCACTCATTGTCTTAACTGCCTCTGCCATGTCAGTCTTTACATCAGCCTTTGCAGACGCATCATATGTAACATACTCTTTTTCCATCTCGGAAATCGCCGTATCATCGCTTACTTTCTCAATGTTTGCCCAGTCAAGACCAATGCACGCATCCTGATTGATGCTCATAACACTTATATACATTCTGACTGCAACAACATTCTGCTTTAGGTCAGGCACAATAAATGAAATCTGGGCAGGCTTTTTCTTTCCGTTCACAGTATATGTCTTATCAACATGAGCCTTATAACGGTTTCCGCTTGTTGCATTTGCCTTACCGTCAAGATAATTCTGTGTGCTCTCATATACAGTCCAGTCATTTGCCGCATCTGACATCCCCATAGCTTCTATAGCCTGTGTTGCCGTCGTGAGTGTAGCAGTTCCGTCCTTATGGATTACAAGAGTTGCATTTCCCGGGAAACAACCTCCCGCCATAGATGTCTCTTTCATATATCCTGCTGATGTGTACTGCTTTGTCGACTCGGATCTTCCTCCGTTCAACAATTCAATAGGAATACTGTAAGTTCCCGGTGCGAGTTTCTTCTGGAAACTTCCCCGTCCGACGGTAACCTGTGCAAGCTCCAGCTTATCCATTGCTGCTATAAGTGCCTGTCTTCCCGTATATTCATCATTCTTGTCTCCACGAATTGATATTTCTTCATTTGCCGTAGCGATTGCTGATGAAATAGCTTTTGAAGCATTCTTCCAGCTATCTGCCGTATAGTCTTCCTCATTGAGATTTTCAGCTTCTTTTATAAGGGCTTCAAGTTTTGTTTTATCACTTGACTTGATAAGACTTGAAATATTGTCAGTAATATTGTTTGCAGCAACTCTAACATCATAACCTGATTCTCTGCGTTTGCCTGCATTTGTATCTATACTTTCCTTAAGAGTTTTTGCCTTAGTTACATTGTCTGAAATCTTAATTCCATAGTTCTTCCATGACTTCTCCGTATATTCATTTTCCGTATGTTCTTTAAGGAAAGTCTCTCCTGTTTCAACTGCTGCCTTAAGTTTCTCTATTTCAGCTTCGGTTGCTGCAGCCTTAAGTTTTCTCAACAGTTTCTTAAGATTACTGTCAGATGTTGATATATCCGAACCCGCTGCCGTCTTTGCCTTTGCGACAGCTTCATCTATTTGTGGTTTATACTGTTCCCAACTATCTGTCGAATAGTCTGTCTCCACTAATGCCTCTGCCTTTTTTATAGTTTCTGCCAATGCTTCTGACGCCGCATCACTCTGCGAACTGCTCTCAGCCGCTTTGACAAACACCATATTGTTAGTCGGTGCACTTGTTACGACCAATGCCGCCGCAAGTATTCCTGCCGCCGCCTTACAAAAGATATTTTTCTTTCTCATGTTATCCTCCTTAAAAGAATAGAATTAAAATTGCACTACCTGCTTTTCAAAATCCGACCGATGTATTCGCTCCAAATATTTTAATGTCAGGTTTAAGTTCATTTTGACAACCTTGAGTTACCTTTTTCTGCTTCAAGTTATATGCATCTAACTCAAATCTCAAAAAAAAGCTGCTGACAATAACTTAATTGGCAGCCACTTTGTTACCTCTATTGTCAACATCATTGTAAAAACGCTTTACATCGTTCCTTACGACGCTTAAGTATATCAGAGCATTTGATTTTTGCAAGAATATTTTTTTGATGCATATTTGCACGAAATCCATTATTAATTGAGAAAACTTAGTCAACTTCCAAATAATTCCATGCTGAAACCGCTTGTTTTCAGTATTTAATATTTTCGGTGCAATCGTGCAACTATTTTTTTACATGAGATATTTTATCAGTAATTTCAGTGTTTTTTCGGCTTTTCTCCTACTTTTCTCACCCATATAGCCGTTTGAAAATGTCTTTTGCACACTTTTTTTAACACATAGTGCATTATTGCATATTTAAAGTTCACTACCCAACATTTTTATCTGCATTGAGGTTGAAAGTCTGATTGCAAGCCTGATTTTTCTTTATTGTATATTCGTATTATATTGTCATTGAAAATAATGCAACCGACTCCGGCATATGCACATTTCCCACCGAACATTGCATTTTCATATTTACTGTTCCGTTCATAAACTGACCTATGCCTGTTCCGGAGTTGACAAACTGTATCATATTTACCGGGATAAGTATCTCATCACCCTCTTTGATGGCTTCTTTATATGTAATCCCATCAAAATACATGACCTTGCTCACCTCTCCCATCATCATATGACCGTTGACTGCTGAATTTGCAGATACTCTCTTTGATTTTAACCTTATCGTACCTTTTCCGTTTTTCACACTCAGCGTACAAGGATTTTCAAATCCGTTATTAGCCATTGAAAGCACATTGCCGTCCTCCGAACACATTCTGTAAAATACATACGAAAACTTATAATCACCATCCCTCATAAGTTTGCAAAGAATATTTCCGCTGAACGCACACTCCCCCCTGAGTTCATTTTTTATCCTGTAACGCTCATTGGCTTCATCAAGCACATTCATTGTCTCCTCGGATGCACTTAGTGCCCATCTGACGGCATCTTTTTTTGCATTTTCTTCGCTTATCCCCTCATAAAGCAGGTGATTAATAAAAATCCCAACCTTATATTTGTACTCTTCAATCTTCTTTTTGCCAGTCTCTGTCAGTCTCGGATGACGCTCGACTTTTTTATCCACAAGCCCTTCCTGTTCAAGTGCCGACAACACTCTGCTTATCTTGTAACTCTTTTCATTTAATATCTTAGCTATCGACGATACATTTTTTTCCTCGTCAACATTGTCGCAGAGTGCCATAAGCACCTGATTTTTTAAAACTTCACTATCATCATTCATGGTTCTTTATAAATCCCCTTTCCATTTTTTAATGTTTAGGTATTTGTCAAACTACTTATAGGCTATGTTAATTGTGCAAATGCCTATAATGTTTTATGTATTTACTAAGGGTCAAAAGCAGATAACAATGTATGTTTACATACAAATTGCTATTTGATGGGCAAAATACCTTTTTACCCCAACATCATTATATTTTAGCATGAAATAATTTTCCGATTAACCATGACTGATGAATAAAATTTATCAAAAAGCAGATATTTCTGTCACACTGACAGATTTATACTTGCCGCAACTTCCGTCTGTCCTCCTTCACTTTGCTCTGCCGAAATCATAGTCTGCTCTGTGGCAAGTTTTGAAGTATCTGTAATTGCCTGTGTCATATCAATGCCAATTCCCGCTCCCTGACTCTGTGCCATCATGATACCAAGATCTCCGCCGCCTCGTTTCCAGATTTCAATCTTTTCTTTGAGATAAGTCATATCCGCATCGAGCATTTTATTATTTTCCTCACCTCTGTGAGCCAGTTTTTCTTTTTGCTCCTGTTTCCTTATCTCCTCCTCAATCTCGTTAAGTTCTTTCTGCTGCCAGACTCTTATTTTTTCTTCAGAAATCCTCATAACAACATCTTTCTTTGATGAAATATATTTATCATCATCCCTTTTGTTCATAACTTCCTGCTTGATATTTGCAAGTTTCTTTTTAGCAACGGCTATCATTTTCTTTGCATGGGAAATCGCAATATTAATCTCATCATCATCGTAATTTCCGCTTGCCGCCTTTCTCTTAAGAGCCGCAAGATTTGAACTTGCACTAGAAACGGCATTACTCGCCTGCGAAACACTTTTTGCACTCCGAATACTTGACGATACCTTTTTATAGCTGTAATTTAAAACTTTCTTTGTTTTCGTCTCTGTTTTTTTGATATTCTTCTGAGTCTCTTTCATCCTGTCAAGCATATCTTTCAGACTCTCAAGCTGTTTTTCAAACTTTTCGTATTCCTCTTCCTTTTTACTTTTCTGTGACTCCTTATCCGAAGCTTCACTAATCAAAACACTGTTCTCATTATCTTCACTGTTTTCAATGCCGTTCTTATTCTTTCCTGCTGCTATTTTATTTGCTTTATCAGAAACATCATCCATATTTTCAGCCTTTTCATTACCCTCACTAAGTTCAAGCATAACACCGTCATCTTCCGTCAGATATGTACTTTTATCTCCGGTTCCCGCCCTGTTTACCGAAATTCCTATTCCATTCTCAGTTCTAATATCAACCTCGGAACTTTTCACACTGTCATCCCTTTTAGCACTGCTGTATCTTCCGGCGGTCGATGTATTTTTCTTTCGCTTTGCATTATCCGTCCTGCTGCTCTTTGTTCCATGCCCAATCTGTTTACCCCCTGCCTGAAACAGCGAACCACTGTTAATTACAACTGCCATAAAACTCCCTCCTAAACTTGAGCCTTTTTTCTTTAACTCATTTTTTCATAATTCATTTGACACTGTCAGTCCGTCTGTATATCTATAACTCACCGTTCATCTCTGTTGTGCAACCGATAATTTATGACAATTCAGTCTTTCACATCTTAAATTTATAATTTTATAAGCAGACTGCCAGTCATTGCTTCACAACTTATCTTTATAACTCCTTTAAATTTATATCGGCAGTTTTTAATCAGTATCTACAGTTTTATTCGATTCTCATGAATTTTCCCACAATTTCTCAACATCAATTAACAGCAATTCAACCATATTTCCACTTATTTTCCACATGGATTTTGCAAGTTATCCACAAGTTATCCACAAATTGTGCATAAATCGTAATTGTTTAACCGTAAAAAGAAAATTGGCAATACAATAAGTCTGTTCATTGTATTGCCATATAATATATATTCTTATGATGCTTTTCACTCAGATTTAATCTGTGCTATCAACTCCAAAACCTTTTCCTCCCATAATTCCATCCTCCTATAATCACTACTTTACTTTGAACATTCCATCAAATACTTTGCCGCCGCTTCCTCACTTAAGCTAAATTTTTTTATAATCTGTTTTTTTATTTCACTTTCAGACATATTCAAGTCTTTTAATATTCCGATTGCTCCGATTATTCCCTCACTTCTTCCATTTTCTTCGCCAATCAGTATTCCTTCGTTTCTTCCCTCACTGATACCACGGTTATACATTTTCTTCGCTTCCGTCTCTATCACTTTTCCTCCCATAATTCCGTCAACTCCTTTCCTGATTTTTTCATATTTCCTTGCTATATTATCTATTACCTTTTTAGATAACTCAATAATTATCCTGTTGTAAAGCGGACATTCGCAATCCGCTTCGCTACTTGCTCATGAACGCAGTCGCTTTGCGACCTGTCAGTGTGAGCTTTTAACTCCCACTGACATAAGCATCCCCCTTAGCCACCGCTTAGTGCTCTGTTCACTAGAAACATGGGGAATGCTTATTCTGCGTTCAAGTTCGGTCATTTTCCCCTGCCGTGTCAGTTCCTCCATTTTAATACATATTTCTTTAAACTCATTTACAAGTCCCTGTAATAAATTTTCATCTTCATTATACTTTGGGAAATTTGCTTCATGCGTAAATATATAAAACGGTATTAGCAAATAAATTTAAATCTCATTGTCATAACATCGCCTGTGTTTTTGTTTGAACGAAGATATAACACCGCTGAGTGTGGAAATGTAACTGTTAATACTCCGTCACTCTTTTTGCCGCCATCATCATCGACTATCTTCTCAATAGTCGCATCATCGAGTGCTATCTGAGAATCATACTCAAAGAACCGAAGTACCATGCTGTTATCTATCGTGCTTTGACATTCCAAATGATATTTCTTTTCCGTATCACCTTTAATAACCTTGAAACTTGCGTCTGTGATTATCTTATCTTCCGCTCCGTTTTGTTTATTCTGATAATGATAGTCATTTGCAAAAACGATTGTTTCCGTGCCGTCATAGTTTTCCCCGAATACCTCATTCAGAAGCGGCAGTATAAATCTTGAGCAGTCGTTTAACATAGTTCGGAACACATCGTCATATGGTGTACTTGTTATATTTTCACTATTTACTTTTTCGTAATTCTTTTTAATATCACTTGCTTTTATTCTAATATCATTATGATATTCCAAAGTGTTACTTTTTTGATTTTTATCATTTTTAATTTTATTCCCGATTTTTTTCTCCATCTATGTACCACCATTTTATAAAACCATAGCCGTGAAGTATAAAAAACTTAACCATTGATATAATTTTTCTTTATTCTATTATATATCAAACTTACTTTATCCAATCTCTTTTCTTGACTTTCGGGCATAGCAATGTTAAAATTTTTTTGAACATATGTTCATATTAGACTTTTACAAAACTTACCACCATAAAAACAGGCATTTACAATACTTATATTATCCATAATTTAAGCGGCTATTTGCAATCCTCTCTGCTGCCTCCTCATAACACAGCCAGTTTTG